>ERZ779671.894-NODE-894-length-13977-cov-2.262319_pt1 | contig 13977 bp, 10 predicted proteins | sample MGYA00511074_ERZ779671 | MGnify/ENA primary metagenome ERZ779671 (study PRJEB29588, sample SAMEA2158454) | human gut metagenome | biome: human gut; feature: human-associated habitat; material: faeces | place: Denmark | collected 2008/2010 ... | reverse complement strand
AGCTGTACGAATATTGCTTTAAAGGCAGAGCCGCCGACAGCTATATAAATTCCGATGCATACACCAATATTTTCGATTATAAATTCTCAACCGTAATTTCAATGCTTCTGATAGTTCTTGCTGTATCTCCGATTGTTTCAAAGGAGTATGTTTTCGGATATCATAATCTAATAATATCATCGGGAAAACGAAAAAAGGTAATGCACGCAAAGCTGTTCACAGCTGCACTATTTACTGTTGTAATGTCGTTTGTCGTGTTTTTGTCCGATGTTTTCTATTGGAATCAGCTGTATGGTTTAAGCGGCTTCGGAGAGCCGATTTACACTTTGCAGGAATATGCGCTTTGTCCGCTTGATTTAAACCTGTTCGGAGCATTGGCGGTAACATATCTACTGAGACTTGCCATTCTGATGATGTTTACTTTTCTGACAACAGCTATATCCTCATTTTTCAAAAATGATATTTTGTCAATGACGGCAAGCATAGCGGCAGGGTTTATTCTGGTGATAGGCTCAGAGCATTTGCCCGGAGTTTTTAATCCTGTATTAATAATCGGTACAGACAGCATTTTTTCAGAATTTAGCGCGGTGAACATTATGGGCTTCCCAGTTTTCGCGTTTCTTGTTACATTAGCAGAAGTGATAATCCTTACAGTTATATTTGCCTTTATAACAGCGAAAAGAGGTCTGAAATGCTGTTAAAATTTGAATTTAAAAAAATATATTTCAAACAGTTTGCATTTTTCATCGCAATCGCCGTGATAGTAATAAAAGCTATATCATCTGTCGGGCTTTACGAACCCGACTATAGCAGTTTATCCGTACAACAGCAGAATTACTATCTTGAATGTATGGATAAATTCGGCGGAAAGCTGAACGATGAAAAAGAAGCCGCAATAATTTCATTACATAATGAAGCGGAAACAGCAAAAACAATGCAGGATAGAATAATCGAGAAAAATGCAAGCGGTGAATACGAAACGGTAGAAGCGTATTTTGCCGAGCTTGGCAAAGTGCCAGAAATAATTACAAAATATGATGCCGTTCAGCTATTATTCAGAAATTATTCAAGAGTCAGCACCGATAAAGAACACCTTGTTATGCTTCCTTCGGACGCAAAGGGCATGACCTGTGGCATTGAATACATCCTAATAATATTTATCTGTTACATTTCCGCTGTTATGTGCTATTATGAAAGAAAGTACAAAGCCGTTTGCATCTCATCAACAAATGCGGTAAAAGGCTCTTTTTGCAGACTTTTAGCTTTGTTTTCGGTTATAGTATTATGCTGGATTTGTTTTGCGGTTATTGAACTGTTCTCTATAATTACTGTAATCGGCACCGAAAACCTCTTTGTCGGGGTGGTATCGCTTCAGGCGTTTGCTAATACGCCATTTAAGGAATCCGGCATTTTAGCTGTATTTATTATGATTCAGCTGACAAAGCTATGCGGATATCTGCTTATATCTGCTCTCTGCATTTTACTCAGCACTTTAACAAAGAATCTTCCGTTATCTGTTTTCGTGCCTTTGGTTATAACTTGTGTGTGGGTATATCTGTTTACTCCCGAAAGCGTAACATTTTATTCTCCGTTTTCGCTTGTTCTCGGTTCTCCTTACTTTACGGGAGATTGCTATTTTATTGATACACACGGTTCGTTGTTGCTTATGTATACAGCACCGGACACTTGGTTGTTATGGCTGCTTATTTTTATTTCTCTGATTATTGTTCTTGTTTCGTTGATTATTTTTATAAAAAGCAATAAATGTAACATCAGGAAGACTTCCAGAAGATGACAGCGAAATAGTTATATCAAGTCATATTAAGACCAATGGTGGTGTTAAATATAATATTGGAGATGAGATTACATTTGATGTAGGCGACAGGACATATAATGGTAAAAAGCTTTATCAGAATGATGATTATAGAGAAGATGAGCTGCTTGATGTAAAGAAGACTAAGACGTATAAGGTTGTGGGAATATGTGACAGGCTTCCATATGGTGAAGAACCAAGAACTGCACCGGGTTATTCAGTCATTACATTTGCAAATAAGTCAGATACATCTTTGAATAAATCGGACATATATATCAGGTTTCATAAAAAGGTACTTAAAGACAGATATAATATAACTGCGGATATATTAGGTGTCGATAGAATTTTATTTAACAAGCAGTATTCAGGCAGCCCAACAGATGAAGAGGCAGAGATATTAAAGAACCAGCTTGATAAGGCACATTCATATTACATTAATAACAGTCTTATAAAGTATGAAGTGTTTTATGATTCAAGTGTTGCATTTGTATATAATATGGCGGCTGTTGTTATGGTTATAATTATTATAACTTCAGCGGTATGTATAAGTAACAGCTTTGCTATATCTATTAACCAGAAGACTAAACAGTACGGAATGTTAGCTTCAATTGGTGCTACGCCACGCCAGATTAGAAAAAATGTTTTTTTTGAAGCTGCGTTTATGGGTGTAATAGGTGTTGCAGCAGGCATAGTCGTGGGTCTGTCAGCAAGTTATATTCTTGTCATATTGAGTAACAAAATGCTTATTGATACATTAGAAATGAGCATTGTGTATGCACCATCTTTATTAGGAGTGCTTTTATCAATTGTACTTGCGATAGTTACGATTGTATTGTCGGCATTAGTACCAGCAATAAGGGCTTCGCGAATGTCACCAATAATGGCTATCAATCATAGTGAAGATATCAAGATAAAATCTAAGTCATTAAGGACACCGGAATTAGTCAGTAAAGTATGGGGTGAAGGAGGTGTCCTTGCCTATAAGAATATGAAGCGTAACAAGAGAAAATACAGGGTAATCACTATTTCTATTGCGCTTAGTGTAATGACATTTATTGCTTTATATGGATTTATGAGTTTATTAACAGATTCAGCCAACAGATACGCTAATGGCAATATAGATTTAAGGGTGTATATGTCTTCATATAAAAGTATGTCTGTAGATGAGGCTGATAAAAAAGTAAGTGATATTGTGAACAGGATAAATAATGAAACGAATATAACTGATTTTACATTTGCAAGAGGCTTTTATGCTTCATTAAAAGATGAACCAAAGTATAGTAGTGATTATAAGGAAGTAAATAAATATGAGGCAGGTTTATCAGAAAATACTGGTTACTATATAAGTATTATTTCATTAGGTAATGAAGAATATGAAAAGTATATTAAAAAGCTTGGTATAAGCAAGGAAACTGCACAGAGCGGAGGAATACTTGTAGATAATACATATCAGTACATTAATAATGGAAATAACGTAAAATATTTTAATGTATATGATGGTTATAAAGCTGGTGATGTATTAAATTATAGAATTGATACTTCAAACAGCAGTAAATCATTGGATAATAGTAAATCGTCAGATGATACAACATTTTACGATATAAAGATTGTGGCACTTAGCAATGAAAGGCCATTCGGATATGACAATGCTTATACTTCTTATGGCTATCTTATTGTAAGTGATGATTATATGAATCAGTTTAATCCCGGGGATATTGATTGCAGTGTACTTCTTAATATTAACTGTGACGACCCTGATAAAGCACAGGATATACTTGTGAATGAATTTGATATTGGGAAGAATAACATAGTTAATGCGGCACAGGAAAGAAGAAACAATGAAAATCTAATTCTGACAATCAAGATATTCTTATATGGATTTATTGCTGTTGTTTCATTGATTGGAATTACGAATATATTTAATACTGTTACAACCGGAATGGAATTAAGAGGCAAAGAGTTTGCAATGCTTCAGTCGATAGGTATGACAAAGAGAGAATTTGATAAAATGATAAGGATGGAAAGTGTATTTTATGGAAGTAAAGCCCTTATAATTGGTGTAGTGTTAGGAACCCTGCTTTCTTATGTCATATATATAGCAGCAGGAGAGTCACAGTTAAGATATGTTTTTCCATTGCCGGCTATAGTTATTGCGGTTGTTGTTGTGATTATACTGCTTCTTGGAATTATGAAATATTCAATAGTCCAGATAAGAAAGCAGAATATTATAGAAACAATAAGAAATGAGAATATATAAATAAAAATATATAGATGTAAATATAAAATGCAGATATATAAATAAAAATATGTAGACGTGAATATATAGAAGAAAATATATAGATGTGAATATATAGATGTCAATATATAGAAGATGTATGAAAGAGTAATAAAAGTATTACTTTGACAGAAACCGCTGATTATAATATAATCTCTTATTGAAATACTACCATAATGGTAGGTTTGGTAATTAATAATTCGGATTGGAGATAAAGATGTTAAATCAGTTTTCAAGAACACAATTATTGCTAGGTGAAAGTGCAATGCAGGAACTAGCTAATAAGAGAGTTGCTGTATTTGGAATAGGCGGAGTAGGCGGTTATGCCTGTGAAGCACTTGTAAGAAGTGGCATAGGTGCATTTGACCTTATAGATGATGATAAAGTATGTCTTACTAATCTAAACAGACAGATTATAGCAACAAGAAAAACTGTTGGAAAGTATAAGACAGAGGTTATGAAAGAGAGAATGTTGGAGATTAATCCAAATGTTGATGTAAGAATTCATAATTGTTTCTTTCTTCCAGAAAATGCTGATGAATTTCCATTTGATGAGTATGACTATATAATTGATGCGGTAGATACTGTTACAGCTAAGATTTCAATTATTATGAAAGCAAATGAACTTGGAATTCCTGTTATAAGCAGTATGGGTGCTGGTAACAAGCTGGACCCGACAGCATTCAGGGTTGCAGATATATATAAGACAAGGGTGTGTCCTCTTGCGAAGGTTATGCGCCGTGAACTTAAGAAACGTGGCGTTAAGAAGCTTAAGGTTGTATATTCAGAAGAACAGCCAACAAGGCCAATCGAGGATATGTCGATAAGCTGTCGTACTAACTGCATATGCCCACCAGGAGCAGAACACAAATGTACAGAAAGACGTGATATTCCGGGAAGCGTGGCATTTGTGCCATCTGTTGTAGGGCTTATAATTGCTGGAGAGGTGATTAAGGATATCGCAGGGGTTAATGCAAAGTAGGACTTATAGGATAAAATATTTTGATAGAAACAGCAAAGTAATTAAAGTGATTACAATATTTAATAAATAAACTAAAAGAACCTGAATGATAATGATATCAAGTGGCAATTGATATGATTATCATTCAGGTTCTTTTTGGGAGAGTGATAACTACAAATTTAAGGGAGTAGGTAGTTATCTGTTTATGAAAAAGTTTATTGAAAGCAATGTCATATGTCTTTCAACAATGATTATATTAGAGGGAAAATGTGAACGTGATATGTAAAAGATGTGAGTAAAATGTGAATTATAAAAACAAAATATAAACTAATGCAATAAGACTGATTATATATTATAATAACGTATGTTTCATTAAAGAATATTTCATCAAAGAAGATTTTAGCATATTACGCTTAGTTAATATGAAAAATATATATTATATTAAAGTATAGTATAAAATAATACATTTTATTCGTATATACAATAAATAATTATCTATAAATAGCATAAAAGAGAGAAAAAGTGAGGGAAAGCGTGGAAAGGGAGAATATTTATAAAGGCAGTACATTTAATATGAAATGTCAGTATTGTGGGGCAGTGCTTAATCTGACCGATGAGGTGTGTCCGCATTGTGGAAGGAAGAATAGGGCAGGGGAAGCCTATAAAAAAGATTATGACAAATATCAGTCAAAAGTTAATACGGCGGAAAAATCAATAAGCGCACAGCAGCTGTATACAGTAAAAGTGCTTGTGCGTGGAGTGGCTATAGCGGTGCTTCTTGCAATGTTTATTGGTCTGGTGGTGTATATGCTTACACACGACTGGTATTTTATTAAGCAGAAAAATGCTGTTAGTGAATATGATACGGTGACAGCCACGTTAGACAGATATTGGGAGAATGAAGATTACTATGATTTCTTTAATTATAGTGACAGCATTAATATATCAGGCTGGTCAGATGGTCCGTATCTTGATTATCACCCACAGATAGAGGCTGCACAGATATACATATTTGTGAATAATTATATAAGTGAATATCTTGCCGCGGATAATATATTTTATAAGAATAAGGCACTGACAGATATTTGTGGTCTGCTGGATGAATTTTATGATTTGGATAACCTTCATTATATATATGGAAAGCTTGCGGTTGGAGATACGTCTGATGAGAAGGTAGAACAGATTTATAAGAATATGGATGCAATATTAAAGACATATTTTTATGTGAGTGATGAACAGGTGCAGGCTATAAGGACGGCGGATAGTACGCAAATCCAACTTATTATAGAAGAAAGTGTGAAAAATAAGTATGAATAATAAAATGAATGTGATATGTCCTTCGTGTGGCGCAGAATTTAATAAAAATCTCAGCCAGTGTCCATATTGTGGCAATTCCAATTATTATGGACAGGAAAAATCATATATGAAAGGACTGGCAGGACTTAGGCAAAGGCTGGCAGAACTTGCTGATATTAATAAAAAAATAATTGTAGAAGAGGCTGTAAAAGTGCTTGTCCTTGTACTGGCGGTTGTAATCATACTGGTGGCAGCTATATTTTCTGTAAAAGCAATTGACAGACACAACGAAAGCATTGCCGTTAATAATATAAGAAAAGAGATAATAGATGGAAGATAAGTATTATACAGAAAGTCATAAAAAAGCCATAGACAGGTATGATAAAGATTTCAATAATACAGAAAAGAATGTACATAATAAGGCGGACAGTAATTCAAAGAAAGCTTACGCATTTGCAATACCCGCAGTTGTTATTGCACTGCTTCTTATAGCATTTATTGGTATTGCATTAACTGGCTCTGTAAAAAAGGCTGTAAAGAAATCAGCAATAACGAATAATTATACAGAAATAAGTAATAAAATATATTCATATCTTGATAGCAGTAGTTATAAGGAATTATCGGATTATAGTGATGAGATAGATGCTCTTGATAATAAAGCATTTGATAAAGAATATTCGGTTCTTATGGGTGTAAGATATTATGTGTGGTCAGTGGGATTTATGAATACTAACGATAGTGATAATTATAATCTTACACAGTCAGATGTGTCTAATCTGGCATATTATCTTTCGCAGTTTTACTACTATACACAGTTATCGGCATATAAAGATAAAGAAGTAACTATGACATCAGACAATGAAAAGTATCTTAACAAAATGCGGGAAGATATGGGAGTACTGCTTAAGAAATATTATCACATTACAGATGAGGATTTAGAGGCTATTGATACATTTTCAAGCGCACGAATTGAGCAGTGCCTTATACAAAGAGGATAGATGTGAAAATGGATTTTTTATACGCAGGATTTATGTTTGTATACATTTGACACAAAGCCGATATGCGCAAAATGTGCGCAGGAATGAGGATTATTATGAAGAAAAGCAGATTAATTATTATGGATATAATTATTGTAATTCTTGTTGTTCTTAATGCTGCGATGATAATAGCGGTAGCAGAGAATTATAATGATGAGAACAGGACATATAATACACGCTGGTTTATGAACCTGTATAAGAATGATGAATATGGCAGGGCAGTAGATTATGCCAGCAGGGATAAGATTGTGATAGATAATATTCAGGACAATGAACTGGATGAAAGCATAGCGGTTGCAGAGTATTATAATGCGGAATTTTATAAAAATGTATATAAGACAATGGGAAATACGCAGAAGCTAAAGCAGATGGAGGAGCAGTCTGATATGGCATTAAAGAGAATGGGAAGCCTGTCAATATTAAAGCAGAAGATAGATAGTATAGTCAACGTACCTGACAGGCAGACTAAATAATAAAGTAATAGAATAATAAGGCAATAAAGTAACAATATAATGAGATATTGAAGATTATTATTGATAAATCTATGTATAATTATTAAAATAACAGATAGAAGTAATAAGGCATATATGCTGAATTAATAAATTAACCACGAGGTGCAAAAGGAGAACGATGGCAGATAATATAATAGAATTAAGACATATTAGTAAAGTATATAGTGATAATGGATTTAAGGCTGTAGACGATTTTAATCTTGAAGTAAAAAGAGGAGAGTTCGTCACTTTTCTTGGACCATCCGGATGTGGTAAGACTACTACATTAAGAATGATAGCAGGATTTGAGATGCCAACAAGTGGAGAAATACTTCTTAATGGAGAAGATATATCACAGCTTCCAGCTAACAAAAGACCAATTAATACGGTGTTCCAGCGATATGCTTTATTTCCACATATGAATATATATGACAATATAGCATTTGGACTTAAACTTAAAAAGCTGCCAAAAGAGGAGATTAGAAAGAAAGTAAAGAGAGTTCTTGATATAGTTGACCTTGAGGGGTTTGAGAATAGAAAGATATCTACCTTATCAGGTGGACAGCAGCAAAGAATTGCAATTGCAAGAGCCTTGGTTAATGAGCCGGAAATTCTTATGCTTGATGAGCCGTTAGGTGCACTCGATTTGAAAATGCGTCAGGAAATGCAGATTGAATTGAAGCATATGCACGATGAACTTGGAATTACATTTATATATGTAACACACGATCAGGAAGAAGCACTTACAATGTCTGATAAGATTGTTGTTCTTTCAGAAGGCAGGATACAGCAGATTGGTACGCCTGAGGATATATATAATGAGCCGCAGAATGCATTTGTAGCTGACTTTATCGGTGAAAGTAACATTTTCAAAGGTATTATGACAGGACATATGAAAGTAAGATTTTGCGGTGGTGAATTCATAGGAATGGACGATGTTCCAGAGGGTACGCTTGTCGATGTTGTTGTAAGACCGGAAGATGTAATTATAACTAAGCCAGAGGACGGAATTATTGAGGGCGAAGTTGTGTCGGTTATATTCAAAGGTATGCACTATGAGGTTACTGTTGAATCGGGCAAGTACGAAATGGTTATAAGAACGACCAAATGTTATTCTGTCGGTGAAAGAATTGGTATGAAGCTTGAGCCGGACGGAATTCATATTATGCTTGCTGAGGACCATACAACAAGCTTTGTTACTAATATTAATAGTGATTATACACTTGATTTTAATGGCAAGGTTATTAATTGCGATTTAACAAAAGTTATTCCTAAATCAAGTATGAAGAACAATGTTTTAGTTGATGAGAATAATGAGGCTATTGATACGGCTAAGTTAAAGGTTATGGTTTCAATCCAGCCATATGATATAAGAATGAGTGATAATGTGGAGGAAGGTCTTGTATCTGGACATATTATCAACCTTATCTATAAGGGTGACCATTACAGTTACGTTATAAGAACAGAATATGGACACGACCTTATTGTAGATGATGAGTACCTGTGGAATATGGACGATGCTGTAGGGCTTGTTATGCTAGAAGACAAGATGAAGTTCCAGTTAAAAAAGTAAGTAAAGGGAAAGGAATTAATAAAGATGAATAATGTATTATCGCGTAAGCAGCTTGGAATTCCTTATGGGATATTCCTTTTATTATTTGTTGCAGCCCCTTTGCTTGTATTGATATATTATGCATTTACCAATGGACAGGGACAGTTTACAGTAAGTAATCTCTGTAATTTCTTTACAGATCCTAACACACTTGGAACATTGTGTTACAGTTTTGCACTGGCATTTGTTGTAACTATAGTGTGTCTTTTAATAGCGTATCCAGTTGCATACATACTTGCACAGAGCGAGATTAAAAGAAAAGCAGTTATTCTTATGCTTTTTGTGCTTCCAATGTGGATTAACTTTACACTTAGAATTACAGCACTTAAGGAAGTTCTTTCATTAATAGAAGGTAATCTTGCATTTTATCCATTTATTAATACAGTTATTGGAATGACTTACGATTTTCTTCCATTTATGATACTCCCATTATATACAACATTATCGAAAATGGATAACAGCATTATAGAAGCAGCAAATGATCTGGGGGCTAATAATTTTCAGACATTTATAAGGATTATATTGCCATTATCTGTACCGGGAATTATAAGTGGAATATCAATGGTGTTCCTGCCAGCGATGACTAATTATGTAGTGCTTGATATGCTTTATAACAGTACATATATTATGGGTAGTCTTATAGGAAGCTATTTTAGTGCATACGACTGGAACAATGGTTCAATGATAGCACTTATACTTCTTATAATTATATGTATAATCAGTCTTATATCAGCAGACAGCGATAATGAAGGTTCAGGACGCAGGCTGTAGATATATGTGACGGGAAAGAGGACAGGTATGTTTAAAAAATGTGTTAAATATGCAATTATCGGTCTTGTACTTATATTTATGTATGTTCCGATTCTTATATTAGCAGTATATAGTTTTACAGATTCACCTAATATTGGGGCTATTCATTCATTTTCGTTCCATAATTATGTGACATTATTTACAACACCAGAGCTTATAGATATGATTATAGGTTCAATTGCACTTGCAATTGGAAGTGCGGTGCTTGCTACAATACTTGGAACAACAGGTGCAATTGGAGCATTTTATTCTAAGAAAAATGTTAATGGTACAATGTCAGTTCTTAACCAGATACCAGTTGTTAATGCCGATGTCGTGACAGGTTTTTCATTATGTATTCTTCTGGTTGTTGTATTCGGGGTAAGCAAGAATACTTATATTCCACTTGTAATAGGACATACAGTGCTTAGTGCACCATTTGTATATCTTGCGGTTGTTCCCAAGTTAAAGCAGATGGACCCAAGTCTTTATGAGGCTGCACTTGACCTTGGAGCAACACCGGGATATACGTTAATTCATATTATTATACCTCAGATTGCATCAGGTATTGTTTCAGGATTCGTTATGGCAGTTACTTTATCACTTGATGATTATTTTGTGGCAACTTATACGAAACCGGCAACATTTGATACAATAAGTACATATGTTGTTAATGCAACAAAGGGTTCGCAGACTAATATTAAGACTGCATTATGGGCATTATCGACAATTATATTCCTGATTGTAGTTATAGTTGAAGTTGTTATGAATTTTGCACCTATAAAGAATGAAGCCCAGAAGGAGAAACATTAATGAATAAAAATGTGATTATAGATATTACATCTTATATCAGACATTTGACTAAAAAGGTTATAAAAGTTTCGCTTGCTATGATTTTGGTTGTTGAAATGCTGTCTGGAAGTATAACAGGAGTGTGGAAAGGATTTAATTCTACTAAAACAGAGGCGGCAGATAACGATACAATTACACTTAGAATATGTAACTGGGAAGAGTATATAGATGAAGGCGGCTGGAACGCTGATGAAACAATAGACCTTGAGAGCACAGATATCAGGGGCGATAATTCTATGGTTGATGATTTTGTTCAATGGTATTATAAGACATATGGCAAGAAGGTTAATGTCGAATATAGCTGTCTTGGAACTAATGAAGAACTTTACAATATGCTTACATTAGGTGATGAGTACGATTTAATATGTCCTTCAGAATATATGTTTATGAAGCTTATGACTGAGGGCTGGCTTGAACCATTTTCTGATGAATTCTACGACACAGGAATCAAAGAGAATTATTATGCAAAAGGTGTTTCACCATTTATAAAGCAGACTTTTGATAATAATACAATCAATGGTGAACCTTGGAGTAAATATGCTGCTGGATATATGTGGGGTGTTACAGGTATTATATATAATCCAGAAGATGTTACAAAACAAGAGGCATCGACATGGAAGATTATTAATAATGATAAGTTCATAAATAATGGCAGCATTGGCTCTTCATCAGATAAAGGTACTATTGATAATAAAGGAACATTTACTAATAATGGTTCTATAATTGCATCAACTATTACAAACGAAACCGGTAAAGAGTTTATCAATAACAGCGGGAAAGAAATAACAGCAGAGTCTTTTATTAATCAAGGCTCTGTTACCAACAATGGTACTATTAATGCAGGAAGTTTAAACAATTCCAGCAGCATTACAGGTAATACAGGTTCGTTAATTATTTCTAACGGGGGTACTAACAGTGGAACAATTTCTCAGAATATTGTTTCAATTACTGGTGGGACACTTACTAATAACAATAGTATTACAGCAAATGAGTTTAATAACTCTGCAACTATTTCAGGTAGTGGAAGCTTAACAGCCACAACCGGAAATAACAGCGGGAATATAACCCAGGATAACGTTACAATAAATGGTGATTATACCAATACCGGTACAATTACATCTAACAATAACTTCACAAACTCTGGTGACATTTCTGGTGACGGCGGAAAATTAATTGTTAACAATGGTTCTAATTCAGGCAGTATTTCTCAAGACACTCTGGAAACCAGCGGTACATTTGAAAACACGGGAAGTATTATTGCAGATATTACCAACGGAGGAACGTTCACTAACAATGGTACTATCGGTACTAATCAAAACAAAGCAGAAATTACAAATAACGGAACCTTCACAAACAATAATTCTGTTATAGCTTCTGCTATTACCAATAGTGAGAATAAAACATTTACTAATGCCGGAACTGTGGTAACAGATACAATTACTAACAACGGTACATTAGATGGTAATGGAAGTATTACAATTGGCGGCGGTGAAAACAGCACAACAGGAGTTATTAGTCAGAATAATATTACTATTAACGGTAATTTTGCCAACAACGGTGACATGACTGCTAACAATAGCTTTTCGAATAGTGCTGATATTACAGGAGGCGGAAACCTTAATATTAACAACGGTAACAATACCGGAAATATTACTCAAGGTGAAATTACAGTTGATGGTAAACTTACCAACACAGGCGGTTCTATAAGTGCCGGCTCTATTGCTAACAATGGTACTATATCTCTTGAAAACGGGTCATCTTTAGAAATTACCGGTTCCGGTTCAGACATTGGCGGCACAATTGATGCAATTGGAACTGGAAACAATCTTGCTGCCGGCAGTAACAATGTTACAGGAACTATAAATATAGGTAATTCCAGCACTGCTTCTGACTTAACTCTTGAAAGCGGAAACGTTGTTGCGGATGCTGTTGTAAATATTACACAAAACGGTGAATTTAAGCTTGAAGGCGGAGAAACTACTCTTAACTCAAATGACACTTGGGCCGGAAAAGTAAGCCTTAACGGCGGAAAGCTGACAACAAATGTTACACAAAACGGTATCTTAGATGCTGATACTGGAGAACTTACTGTTGGAAGCGGTTCACTTACAATCGGCCAAGGAAGCTCTATTGCCGGCGATGTAACAACGGAAATTGCTAACGGAACAACATTAAATGTTAATAATGGCGGAGAAGTAACGCTTAATAGCGGCGATAACTGGAATGGAACAGTTTCTCTCAATGGAGGCAAACTGGATGTAAGCGGCTTGACTGCAAATGGAACACTTCACGGTAACAGCGGTGATTTAATAGCTGGAACAGGCAACTTAAATATTGGCACTGGCAGCTATATTGAAAATGAAGTTGCTATTCAAACAAGCGGTAATATTAATATTACAGGCGAAGGTATTGTCGGAATTGATGATAATGATACCCTTGACTCAAACTCTATAATATCTTTAAAAGATAATGGAACCCTCAATTATGGCAACACTAAAGATCCAAGCTTTAAGATTGAAGCAGAATCTGGGAATTTGAATTTGTTAGAAAATTCAAAAATGACAATTGATGGCAGCAGCTCTATTGCAGATGCAGTTGCCCTTGATATCCAAAAAAATGCGACATTAACATTAGCAAGTGCTGAGATTAACCTTGATAAAGCGGATAAATGGAATGGCACTATTGATAATCAGGGCGGTACTATTAATACAGATAATGTAACACAGTCGTCAAGCACTGCGGCTTTGATTCAAAGCGATGGTACTACAAATATTAATAACACTTCAAATATAACACTTGGAGAAAAAAGTGAAATATCAGGCGGTGATATTAAAATAAACAATAAATCTGT
>ERZ779671.892-NODE-892-length-13992-cov-2.318218_pt1 | contig 13992 bp, 10 predicted proteins | sample MGYA00511074_ERZ779671 | MGnify/ENA primary metagenome ERZ779671 (study PRJEB29588, sample SAMEA2158454) | human gut metagenome | biome: human gut; feature: human-associated habitat; material: faeces | place: Denmark | collected 2008/2010 ... | reverse complement strand
GTGGTGGTCTTCTTAATAGCCGCAACGGTGAAGGTTGCCGGTGCTACACCTATGGGAATATACTCTATAATAGTCTTTGCCGTATTCAGCGGTTCTCTTCTTGTGGAGATAATAAGATATCCTCTCGGGAAGAGCAACCGAGTGCGAATCGGCGCAAAGGCAATATTTCTTATAGACATAATAATTAGCTGGTTTGCGTCCGTTGTTGTAGGCTAATAATTATTTGGAAAAAGAGGAGTTTAAATATGATTAATAAAAAGCTGTTTCAGAAGGACTTGGTTGGTTGAAGTGTGTACCACCCATTTTTGCGGAAGGTATCAAGCCGCATATAATATGGGCGTTCAAGTGTATCAAATTAGGGACGCTTTCTGTTGCCCTATGCTAATTACCAAGTACACCCGCAGTCCTTGCACTTAAAGCTCTTGTTTATCTTATTAGAAAAGATACCGAAGAACCCCACAGATACTGCGCGGTCAACGACGTCGAGTTTTTTAATGTTAGTTGACCCACAGGTGGGACAGTGGAGAAGGTCTTCATTTCTGAGCTTCTCCATAAGCTGTCTGTTCTGCTCCTTAAACTCGGGCGTTTGTTGTATTTTCTTTATTTCGTCGTGCTCCATGTAGGCGGTCTTTATAGACAACTCCTCGTTATAGAGTGGGTTCTTGTCTATATCTAACACCATTAACTTTGTTAGATGAAGATATTCGGTTGCAGGTTTATCCATTATAGGGTTGTTGCTGACTATCATATCATCTTTAAACTTATGCCACTCTGTTATAAACATATCCGATGTATACCATTCTGGGAACTTTATAAGTCCGCTATCAAACCCACAAAATCTACAACTATTGACGCGAAAATCCTTAATATCATCCGCATTATTATCTCTGAGAATGTGTCCACATTGTGGGCAGTATGCTAACATATTACTCATTAATATCAGTCTCCTTCTTATTATATATTGGGTAAATCCCCTACTTGATATATGATTAACGATATTCACTACCAGTGGAGCTGGTAACAAACTTGGCGATTTGTCTATATTCGGGGCGCCGTTCAGTGAGATAAAAAAGACTTATGATTCTTTCTCTGTCCTAAACCGCTCTACTGCACTTAGAGCTGGTGAAGATTTTGCATCCGGGTTTAAGGTTGCGAAAGCTAAAGTAAAAGATTTCGGAGACGCTGCCGTAAAGACAATGAAGCAAGTCCGCGAGTCATCTAAAAAGAGCAGCGACTCGGCGTTAGCGGCAATTCTTGATTCTATAAACGAAGATTCCATTTCAGGCAAAAGGAATAAGGACTTTTTAAATGAGTGGGGCGGAGCCAGTTCAGACGACCGTATTAAACTCTTAGAAACCGCCGACAAATCCATGAAGGACTATCTTGAAACGGTTGATGAGAGTGGACCCACATGGGAAGGCTTCGTAAAATATCAGAAGAACGCCGCCGCCCAAATAGAGGCTACCGGTATTAAATCAAAACTCGCCGCCGTCGGACTCAATATCTTCAAAGCCGCCGCGGGTATGCTTGTTACTGTTATTGCTCAATTTGCTATTCAGAAACTGATTGAGGGGCTTGACTATCTTATCCATATGCAGGATAAGCTTGATGAAAAAGCTGAAGCGTCTCGCACTCAATACAAGGAAACAACTGAAGAGTTGAACAATCAGGAAGAGGCTTTAAAGAAAGTAAAAGATCGTCTCGTCGAGCTTGAAGCGATAAAGAATCCATCGTTGGCGGATAAGGCTGAGACCGAGGAGCTTAAAAAGCAAAACCAAGAGTTATCGCTTCAGATTGAGTATTATAAGAAGAAGCAAGAAATCGAAGAAGAACAGGCGCGCAAGGACGACGAAAAGGCGTGGGGCTGGTATACCCATTATAAAGATGAAAATAGCGCACGGCGAACTTATTTTAAATCTGAATACAACCTTTTTGGCGAGTCAAGCTATGACAAAGATTTAGCAACCCTGAAGCAGCTCAATAAGGCAAAAGAGGAATACAACAACCTCTATAAACAAGGTTATGATTTAGAGACACTCTCTTCGGAGAAAGCACGTCTTGAGAAAGAAATCGCAGATCTTGAAGCCTCTCTTTCAAAATCTGTTACAAAGGTCGAAAAATATCAAAATCCTGAAGCGATTAAGTTTGCTGAAAAAATGAAGTTTGCGCTTCTCGATGCAGACCAAAAGGCTGAGGCTCTTCATACAAAGCTCTCAAGTATTGCCGTTAACGACAGTGCAGTATCTGAACTTGAGCGAGTCGCTCGCTATGTGGGTGACGACAAGAGCTCAAAGAGCATGGAAGACTTTAAAAAAGCTTTGCATAAAGCTATCCCGGATGAAGAAGAGTACGATGCTTTTGTTGAATTTGCGGGGAGTATAGATGCCCTTGCCGCAAGCTTTGGCAACTCCACGGCGGCTACTGATGAATACGCTCAAACCGTTAGTGAGATGCAAGACCTTGCAGACCTCAGCAAAATTTTTGGCAACTGGGAGGACGCCTCCGATGAAGCAAAAGAGTCTATAAATAAGTTCTTATCTCTCACGGGCGATGAGTTCCGCTCTCAGTTTGAGGAGAAATTTGGCGGTCTTTCGGATGAAGTACAGGACTTCCTGTCTTCGGTTTTCCAGATTGATGGTATAGACTCTTCTCAAATTTTTGAGTTCTTTGGTTCAATTGGCGAGATAGCCCAAGAGTTCGTTAATGAAAGCGAGAGGGTTTCGGAAAGCTACTCAAAAGCAGCTGATAACTTGTCAACCGCTTTTGGTAAAAGTTTGGACGGCGTGTCGGGCAACATAGACTCAGCTAAAGAGTTGTCTATTGCCATGACTGCGGTTAAAGCCACTTACGATGATTTAACTGCGGCTATGGAAGAGCAGAACAATACAGGCGAAATATCGCTACAAACATATCTATCTCTTATTGAAAAGAACTCTAAATATGCAGAAGTTTTGGAGATTGACGAAACTGGCGCGATACATTTAGCTACTGATGCTCGCAAAAAAATGGTTATGACACAAATCCAAGCCATTCAAACGAGTATTCAAGAAGAGATAAATTTAAAGCAAAGCCAGTTAGCGATGTACAAATTCAGAGGCACATTAGCGGTTTTGTCTCAGGCTATATTCGATGACGCGATAAAACCGAGCATTAAATTTGCCGCCGTACTTAATGTCCTTAAGCAAGCTCTCGCTCAAATAAAAGCCGGTAAGTTCACTACTATGAACTTCTCTAATATGTTTGAGTCAGAGGTCAACAAAATGTTGGCACAGGCTGGCAAGAGCTCTTCCGATTATAATAACAAATACGCTAATAATGTAAAGAATCTTCAGTCGGAGATAAGTCAGCTCGAAAAATACAAGGCAAATGTCGGACGTATTCAAAACGTCGGCGACTTTGACACCTACTACAGCGGTGGGTCTTCTAAATCTAAGTCCTCGTCTTCGCCATCTTCCTCCTCCTCTTCCTCGTCTGATGACCCGCGCCTTAAAGCGTGGAACGAGATGTTAGCTGTTAAGAAGCACCAGCTCGAAATGGATCAGATTACCGAAGAGCAATACTACGCTTGGCTTGAAGCTAACTACAAAAAGCAGCTCAATAACCAAAAGAAGTATGCTGAAGAGTGGCGTAAGTACGAAGAGGAAATCTACAAGTGGAAGAAGCAGAAACGTCTCGACGACTGGAATGAAGCTGTTGACCTCAAGAAGCACGAGCTCGAAATGGGTAAAATCGATGAGGGCGAGTATTACGCATGGCTCGCGGCGAACTACAAGAAATACCTCAACGATAAGACCAAGTACGCCGAAGAGTGGCGTGAAAATGAAGAGGCTATCCACAAGTTTGAGGAACAACAGGCTAAGGACTCACAGGACGCCCTTGAAGACCTTATCGACCTTCGCATTGATATGCTCAAGCAAGAGAAGAACAACGAGAAAGATGTTCTCAAAGAGCGTCAAGATAATGTAAAAGATTTCTACGACAAACAGCGCGACCTCCTCAAGGAACACTACGACCAGATAGACAAAGAGGAAGAGCGCCGCGAGAAGCGTAAGAAGGTTACAGATATACAGGCGGAATTGCTCGAACTCGAAGCAGACGACTCCGTTGAAGCGCAGAAGCGCCGTCTCGAACTTGAAGAGAGTCTCTCCGACGCTAAGAAAGACTTAAACGACTTTGAGCGCGATGAGGAACTCGACAAGGCTGAGAAGATGTACGACGACCTCGAAGAGATGCAGACGCAGTATTACGAGAAGCAAATAGAAGCTATCGAGGACTACCTTGACAACGCCTATGAGCTTCGTCAGCAAGCCATCAAAGACTTGCAGAACGGTAATGCTCAACTGTATCAGGAGATGATTGAGTACAACCGGTCTTACGGATCGACCATCGATGCGGATGTCACTGCCAAATGGGAAGCCGCATACGAGGCTCTTAACCGTTACAATAGTCTACTCGACGACGACTACGGCATGAAGCTCGACAATATGACGGGCTACAACAAGGGTAAGTATGAGACCGCCGCCGAGCGTGAAGCTCGCGAGAGGGCAACCCAGAGAACGAGTGCAAAAGATGCGGCGCAAACCATCGCTAAAAATGCAGGTAAGTCCAGCGGTTCTTCTAATACAAGTCAGAAGTCTGGACCCAACCGTGGCGATAAGGTGACTATCAAGAAGTCGGCAACGCACTTCTCTTCTCAAAGCGGCAACGCAAAAATGGCATCTCATGTCCCCGGAGGCAAGTATACCGTTTATCAGGTTAAGGGCAACCAAGTCCTCATAGGCGTTAACGGCGCGTATACCGGTTGGGTGTGGAAGTCTGATATTCAAGGTTATGCCACGGGTACTCCCTATGCTAAAGGCGGTATAGCCAACATTGACGAAAAGGGTCTTGAGCTTATACTCGGCTCCCCCGACAAGGGTCGCTACAAGTTCCTCAATGACGGCGACAAGGTGTTCAACGCCAAGGCAAGTGAGTTTCTTTACAAGTGGGCTAATCAGCCCGGTGAGGTGCTCAGCTCAATGATTAAGTCTCTGTCTGCTGCGTCGTCCGTGTCTATAGCGTCTCCGTGTAATATTACAGTCGGCGACGTTGTTATTAATGGATCGGCTGACGAGAAGACGGTTGGCGAGCTGCGTAGAGCTCACAAGCAAATCGTTACAGATATTCTTAATGAGTTTAAGAAAATGAAAAAATAATTTTAGAAAAGATATGTAAATGCAAGCTGATTGTTGTATTTACGAAGATTATTTTCGTATGTGTTTATAGTATTTTCCAGAGTGGAAAAAGACCCGGTGGGAGACAAAACGAAATTGTAGTACGCCCAAGCTTCGGAGTAGTACAAGCGTAGAGTCTCCCTATCGGTGTACTCGGCATATTCTTTTGAGAGTGTTGAGATATTCTTCTGTGCAGACTCCAAAAGGTCGCCTATCTCATCAAGCCGCCCGTTCGCTGTATAGACACCTATAACAACATCGACTGCTCCGCTTTTTATTTGAAGAATCATATACCTATCGTCGTTGTTACCGGGTTCATAGCCCAAGTCTGAAAGTATGGTGTCAACTGCATCTGTAACTTCAACTGAATCTAAGCCCGTTCTTCTGCAATAATGGGTAAGAGTTTCATAATAATCGCCATAATCCTTTGCTTCGTATATTGCAAAATACCAAGCCTGATATATTGCTTTTGCTATCTGACTTGTGGCTTGTGAAGCTTGGTTTATGTCGATAAAAGCGCTATTTCCGGCGCTAAATTGCTTATCTTTTTCCTTGCTGTTAAAAGAGTTTGACTGCTGTCCAGAAGACGACGGCTTGCCTTGCGCGGGCGGATTTTGCCCTGCGGTATTATTAGCATTAACATTGTTGGCGTTATTGTTATTAGCATTAACACTGTTATTATTATTGTTGTTGTTAGCATTAGGCTTTTGGGCGTTTTTGTTTTTATTGGTTGCTGATCCGCCTACTTGCTCGTGTGAACCAGCTTCAGAAACGTCACTTGAAGTCGTTGTTCCCTCTTGCTGATTTTTATGGTTAGTGCAAGCTGCGAACATGAATATTAGTGCGATAGTTAAAATTACAGATAAACATCTTTTCATTAATTCTCCTCCTAAGCAGTATAATGTTTTGTATAAAGCAAAATAATCTTCTATATGGTGATTATATCACGCTCGAAAATAATGTCAAGTAGATATTTTATAAATATTTTTTGCCGTCGAAAGACGATGAAAGGACGGATAGAATGGAGAAGGTTGTTAATGTAGCTCGGTATATTCATAAAGAGTACAAAAGAGTTTCGCACAACAACATAGAAGACGAAAAACTTCAAAAGCTCTTATATTTTGTGCAAAGAGAATCCATTGCTATTACCGGTCTCCCCATGTTCGGCGAAAATCTTTGGTGCGAAGCTGCGCGTTGCGAGATTCAAGGCTTTTTGTCTAACTGCGGGTTGACCGACGGCAATGCCCGTATTTCAGATACAGCTAAGTATGTAGTCAATAATGTTATTCAGGAATATGGCTCTTTGGAGTCCTGGAAGCTAAGCGAAATGCTTTGTCGTGAAACGTCTTGGCAAAATGCCCATGAAAGATTGAACGGCGATAAAAGCGACGGTGTTCCATTATCACTCGACGACATACGAGCTGATGCGAAAAAGGTTCGCCCATACGATTATGTGTGGGATATGTACTATGATGAATTTGAGGACGCCGATTAAAAACGAAAGGAACAAAAGGAATGAACAAACGTAGGCAAAAGCTGACTAAATGTCAGAAAGAGTTTTTATGCAATAGAAAATATATTACGGAGGAGGATTGCTTCTTATATATCTGTCCTTACCGTATGTTGTCAATAAAAATATACGCAGGCGATCTTTACTGTAAGCATCTTAAGAAGCTTGACTGGATATGCTTAAAATCACTTATTTCGCGTTGCGAGAATTGTAAGAGTTGCAAATAAATTCGTCGGACTGACCGCAATTTGAGCAGGTAACTCGTAGGGCTATTGTGCTTGACGAGATACTGTTAATTCTAAATGGGTGGTATTTAGAAAAAATAATATCTTCTATCTCACACTGACCGCTTGATAATTTATTAGGAATATGATACTCCCAAGCAATCACAGTTCCACATTGAGAACAAGTGTGCTCTCCGCATATTTTAGCCACAACTATTCCTCCAACTTTATTTTTCATAAACAATTATACCACAACAAATATATTTTTCAATACAAAAATCTGCGTACAAATAATCAAAACTGTACGCGGATTTTATTATTTTAGAAAGGGGCGAGTCAATATTTATCTGTTAGGAAATAGGTTCATTTATGACGGAGTTAACTCGTCGCGTTATAATCTTTCAATTCTGCGAATTGATACAGACGGGCTTACTTCGGCGGAGGGTTCTGTGGAATACTCGTCGTCGTTCTTTCCTGCGCAGAATAAAAGATATATTACAGGAGTCTCCCGCGAGAGCGCTCCGCTTGAGTTTGAGGTCGAGATAATTGGCGAAGAGGGGTATTGCTCTGTACATGAGCGAGCTATAAAGAATTGGCTCTTCAACTCCCCTACCTTCAAAGAGCTCTATATAGACCCCGAGGACGACAAAGAAGCCGAATATGTGAACGGTACAATAAAAAGACAATATCTTGAGTGCGTATTCTGTAACCCTGAGAAAATTGAATACGCCGAGGGTACTGTCGGCTGGCGTTGTACTTGTATGTGCTCATCCACAATGGCTATACAGGAAAAAGTGGAGGTCACAGCCACCTCTTTCAGCTCGGATATAACGCTTAATGTTGATACGGACATACAGGATTACGTCTATCCGTATCTTGTTATCACCTGCGGCAACACAAAAGCGGATGTGACTATAACGAACAAAAGCGATAACAATCGTGCTATGCAGATTAAAGATGCAACGGCAAAGGCTGTGTTGTACGCCGATTGTGCTATAGGAACGATTGTGAACGACGCCAATGCCGAGTATTATAACAAGCTTGTCAATCAGCATTTCTTGAGGCTTGTTCCGGGCGAGAATATCATCTCTGTTACCGGCGGTGTGTCGTCGGTAAAGTTTACTTGGAATAATGCGAGGTGGATGACGTGATAGCAAGGTTTGACAAATTCAAACGCTTCGAGGCTCCCCTGCTCACGGTGTGCAACCCCGGCAGTTATGTGACTTCAGATAATTTACTTACCAACTCGGTGTGCGCGTTGCCGTATGCCAAAGATATAGATGCTACCCTCAATTTTGGCTCTCTCTCTGAGTTAGCCTTTACTCTTCCGCTTATCGACGAAAAGGTGCGTGATACCTACAGTGACCTCGAAACGGGAAGATATATATACGCCTCGGACATTGGATATTTCATAATAGACAGTGTTGAAGACTCGTTCTCCCAAGAGGGGCGAGTAAAAGAGATATCCTGTGTGTCCGTTGAGCGTGAGCTTGAGGAGCTCGAAGCGCCGTTCTACAAGGCGGGTGTTTATCCGCTGATATCTAATGACACCAAAGACGGCGTGTTGACCCTTGCTATAGCTAAATGTCCGTCGTGGTCTCTCAACCATATAGACGACAAGGTTAAGGCTCGCAGTAGATATTTTGAGATCGCAGAGTCTACGAGCATATACGAGTTCTTTATGAACGACTTGCAGGACAAGTTCGATTGTGTGTTCTGCTACGACATAATTAACCGCAAGATATCTGTATATGATAGAGCTGCCTACGCCGACCAACACCTTACAAGTATTCATCTTGCAAGGAACAATATTATTGAGGGGCTTGATATTTCGCAGGACTACGACGACCTCTACACGGCGTTAAGTGTTACCGGCGACGAGAATATGAGTATTCGCCGAGTTAACCCTATCGGTACAACCGTTATTTACGACTTCACATACCATAAACATTGGATGTCTCCTGAGTTGCAGGATGCGGTTACGCGCTGGGAAGCAAAAATTGCCTCTGTGGAAGAAAGTTATGTAGCCCTCAACAGAGAGTATTACAACCAGTATCTCGCTATGAGCGAAACGCAGATGGATATAGACAAGCTGAATACTCAGATTGATATCTATTACACCTGTCGTGATTGTATTCTTTCCGGCACGATAAGCTCGAAAAAGACATCGCTGCTTAGCCAACTCAAAAAGAGTGGTGCGGTTGGTGACGACGCGACTACGGATGCTGTGCCCGTCGCTCTTGCAACTGTTAATGCCAAAATTGCAGAATTGTCTATAGCTAAGGCGCAGAATCAGACGCTATATAATTCTCAAAAATCACAAGCAGACGCAACTAAAGCTCAGATAGATGCCATTCAGGCGGCGTGTAGCTTGTCTACGACCGCAAGAGACGTCAACGGCAAAGTCATATTTACGGACGAGCTTCTTCGTGAGTTGTCTGCTTATATAAAGCAAGCCGACTACACCGACGACAATATCACTAAGACGGATATTATGTCTCAGGATGAGATATTTGACTGGTGTGTCGAGCTTATGAAACGAGCCAAAACTCAGCTTTCTAAAATTTCAACACCCAACAGAAAGTTTGAAGTCACAACTCGTTCGTTTATTTTCTCACAGCAATTTGCCTCATTTACTTCGCAACTTGAGAGCGGCTGTATAGTGACCGCAGAAGTAGACGACGACCAATTTGAACAACTGCACTTGCTCACTATAGACATAGATTTTGAGTCCAAAACCATATCTCTAACCTTTGGTAACAAATACAATCAGTATGACCCGAGGTCGTTGTTTGATGATGTGTTTGGCGATGTATCAAAGTCAAAGGCTACCTTGCAGTATATCACAGGCATAGTCGAAGATATGTCTAAGCAGGTCAGCGATGCTTCCAAGTGGATTGACGAGGCTCTGATACTTACAAAAGACAAAGCTCTCTCGGCTAAAAATCAAGAAGTTATCATAGATGACGGCGGCTATCTCGGTCGCTTGCGTAAAACACAAAAGGACGCGCAGGGTATGGATGCTCTCGACGCCGACGGCAACCCTATCTTTCTCACGGATTCACAGGGTAATCCTATATATGACGGCGAACAGCTCCGCATTGTTAACAATTGCATAGTCTTTACTGACGATGGGTGGGAGACGGCTAAAACAGCTGTCGGCAAACTGTATCTCGGGAAAGACAAAAGCGGCAATGATGTTTACAAGTACGGCGTAGCCGGAGATGTCATTATAGGTAAGATTATAGCCGGTAACAACCTTATTATAGCTGGTGGTTCTGAAGAAAACGGAGACTACAGCGTAACTATAGATGATAAAGGACTTACGATTAACAACGGCGATATCCTTATAAAAGACCCAAATGGCAAAAAAGTGTTCGGTGTTGAAGACGGGCAGATGTATTTGGATGGCAGTATTGTAGCTACTGGCAGTTTGTCTATAGACTCTATTGCGGTCGGCGACTACACAAACTATGTCAACCTCAGCGAAGAAACTGCTGATGTGTACGGATTCAAATCCGCCGCTGAGTATGCCGCCGAGACTGCACACAAACCGTATATAAATGAGCGTTGGCTTACTCCTATCTCCTACCCTACCGCTTCGCCGTACTTCATTTATATCAGTAAATCATATCCGTGTAAGATTGGCGACTCGTTCAGGATTACAGGCAATGTGTATAGTCGAGCATATCACAACAATTCGTTGGATGTTAAGATAGCTCTTGTTGTTACTGTGCGTAATGCTCAAGGCGTAGAGAGCAAGAAAAACATATATTCCGATAAAGTACCGTTTTCAAACGGCGGCTATACGACGCTCAACAGCACCGTCACTATCGACACTAAAAGTCTTGAGAGCACTTCGCTTACTCCGGTAAATTTCTCTATTGCCATAGCTACATTTGTCAAAGACACTTCTACTAAGACTAATGTTACTGCGGGTTGGTACGCAGTTAACAACCTTGAGGTTCGTAGAGCTTCTGCGGGTGAAATAACTGCGGGTCTGCTTAAATCAAAAGACGGCGAGACTTATATTAACCTTGATACCGGTGACGCGCAGCTCACGGGTACGGTTAGAGTTAAAGGCACTAACTACGACGTGTGGCTGAAGAGTAAAACGGCAGATGGAGAAACCGAGGTTGGTCTTTATTTAACCAAGACAGATGGTTCAGATACTAATGGCAGAGTTGTCCTTTATGAAGATACCTCCGGAGATACTTGCGTAGCTATAGCCGGGGAAACAATAGTAATCGGCGCAACAAGCAGCGATAGCAATTATGCGAATAACTTGTCGTTGCAGAGTACGGGTTATTTAAGTATGACCGCGCTTAACGATATCCAAATTCTTAGCAATGGCTTCGCGGCAACCATCAACGGTAAAACCACCATGAAGGGTGGTAATATCAAGATACACGGCGGAACGGGCTTTAATTTAACTGTTCCCTCTTACTATTCAGATAAACCCACAAGTGTGCGTCTAACAAATTACATCAGGAAAGAGGTTGGACCCTTAAATGATGGGTGGGAGATTCAGCCGTATATTACTACCGGAGTTTTAACCGCAACATATGGTATTAATATCGGAGGCGTACGAATAGGCTCATATCCCGAACTTTGGACGAGTTCCGGGGCGTTTATGGGCGGAGATCAAAGAGCTACTTTAAGCAAGAATGTCTCAGATATGCCTAATGGGATTGTTCTTGTGTGGAGCGCATATTCAACCAAAGTGGAAGATTATTGTTGGAATTACACTTTCATTCCTAAAGAACACGTTGAAAATCGAAATGGAGGTGGCGTGTCGGGATTTCTTGCTGGAAGTGCAAGCTTTAAATATGTAGCACTTAAATATATATATGTTTGGGATAACGAGGTTTTGGGAACCTCGTTAAATACTACCAACGCCACTATTGGCGGCATACAGTCTACACCCCAAAAGTTTGTTCTGCGCAAGATTATAGGTGTATAACCCAACACGAATAAAAGGAGCTTATATAAATGACAATAGAAAGTGCTTACAGAGCCCGTGCGGCTCTTAATAAAATAAGTCATAGTGCTATGCCCGCCAAAACGGCATACAAAATCTCAAAGCTGTCTAACTTTCTGAAGGACGACGCGAATTTTTACACAGAGCGTCTCTCTCAGATAATTGAACAGTACGGAGAAAAAGACGAAAATGGCGAACCCGTCATAAGTGGTAACGGCTACAAAATCCAAAAGGACAAGACGGACGAGTGTACCGCCGCCATTAAAGAGCTTAGCGAGATAGAGGCTGCTACACCCCACACAAAAATTTATTTGTCGGAGCTTGAGGGAGTCGAGCTCTCCCCCGACGACATAGCCGCAATCTATGACTTTATTGAAGAGGATTGAGGATTGATGCTATTTGCGTGAAATCTACATAAACGCCGAATATCCCAACACGCAAGAAGTGGTGTGGGGGTACGATGGCGAAAACAATAGTGCAGACCTAAAAATAAAACTCCCCGATTTTATGGTCGGGGAGAAATTCAATTACACGATTCATTTTAAAGACGCTTTCAACAAAGAGTCATCTGTTGGTGCGACGGCAACCGACGGTGTGTGTTCTGTGTTGCTTACAAAAAGTTTAGCCGTCGGCGGACGGCTGAAAGTACAAGTCGTCGGAGTTAGCCCTAAGACGGCGACGACGGGTGTGTATAAAGTAAAAGTCCCTAAGTTAGCAGAGAAAATCAGACTTGTAATAAGCTCGCAAACTATCACTTTGCCGAAAAATGATTCAAGGGTTCTATCTGTTGATGAGTTTGAAAATTATGATATATGGACGCTCAAATTTAAGATTAATGACGGAGCATATGCCGTAGAAGCTAAGTACGGGGTGGAGTGGGTTGCAACTGATAGCGTTCTACTCGTTGCAAATGAACAAGTAGTCAAGACGCCCGTCTTGATTTTAATAATTAAAAGTAAGGATGGTGACTTAATCTGAGAGAAGTATATATAGATTTACAGCGTCCTGTTAAAGTAAACATAGGATATATTGGTGAGCATAAAGCCACCAAGCTTATAATCGCTTTATCGCCCGACCTCAAAGACGCAACCTCTTACAAGATAGAGTTTAGTACCTGCGGAAAAGTAATCGCGTCGAACACAGTAACTGCAAGTAACGGCGTAATTAACTATGCCATTCCGCAGGACATCACACTAATGCCTATAATAGAGTCCGTTATGGGTATTCAGGTTATAGGAAACAACGGAGAGAACATTATTAAATCCCCAATAGTAGAGGCTTATATTGGAAGTAGCTTGCTGGACTCGACTGAAGTAGCTTCTGATACCCCCACAGATATCTCGACAAAAGTTGAGCAACTGATGGCGGCTAAACACAGCCACAGCAATAAGGCTGTCTTGGATAAGTTTGCTGAGACAAATGGCAAACCGACCTATGACGGCGAGGCTTTAGTCGGTGGCGCATCCGACTTCATAATCAAAATGACGGTTGAAGGCGATGACGACGGCAATTACACGGTCATATCTTGCGACGCAACAGTCGAGCAGATAGACGCGGCAGTTTCCGCCGAAAAAAGGGTCGTTGTGATTGCTTCTGCTGACGGTGCCGTCTCAGAGCTGCCAATGCTTCAAGGCGTTCAAGGAGTCTCCTATTATTTTGGCACGTTTTTGTCGGGTCAGGTGGTAGCTTCATTCGTGCAGAAAGTCGGCGGGAACACAAGCGAATGGCAATTCTTAGTGACCCAAATCGAAGCGGAATCTGTTGACTACTCAAACGCCGCACTGCCGAGCGTCACCAATGTTAAGACGGTACTCGACGCACTCGTCCCCAAATCCCACACCCACGCCAACAAAGGCATACTCGACCTGCTTTCCGACTCAAACGGCAAGCTCCAATATAACGGCTCTGATGTCGGATTGAAGCCCGTTAAAGGCACTGACTACTGGACAGAATCAGACAAGGCAGAAATAGTCGCGGAAACACTTGCCGCCCTACCAACTTGGACAGGAGGTAGTTACTAATGGCTTTTGACAAGGTAGTTGACTCCGCCGCGCTTGAAGCCGC
>ERZ779671.883-NODE-883-length-14067-cov-2.547602_pt1 | contig 14067 bp, 10 predicted proteins | sample MGYA00511074_ERZ779671 | MGnify/ENA primary metagenome ERZ779671 (study PRJEB29588, sample SAMEA2158454) | human gut metagenome | biome: human gut; feature: human-associated habitat; material: faeces | place: Denmark | collected 2008/2010 ... | reverse complement strand
GATTCGATCACATGGGAAACCGCCATCACAGGATGGGAAAACAGCATTCTGGGCCCGGAAAAACGCATGACTTCCCGGATTTTCTCCCGCATGACCGGTTTGTAGCAATGTACCTTACAGTTGGAACAGAAGGTTTTCGTCTCCATAAACGGACACTTGTCGCTTCTCATCCTGGCATAGGCTTCCAGATCTGCACATTCGGGACAAAGTCCGCCTTTGGTGTGGTGTTTTTTGCGGCAGTACAGGGCAATCATTTCCGATACCATTCGCTTTTCCCGTTCCCGCTTATCGGCTGTACTTTTCATCAGCTCATCCTCCCGTGTTCCACCGAATAGACGGTATCAGCGATGCGCATGGTAGACTGCCGGTGGGAAACCAGCACCACGGTTTTGCCCGCCCGTTCTTCCCGCAGGGATTTTAAGATCACCGCTTCGTTTAAGCTGTCCAGATTGCTGGTTGGTTCATCCAACAGCAGGAAGGGTGCGTCGTGTAAAAATGCTCTTGCGAGCCCCAGACGTTGCCGTTCGCCGCCGGAAAGAGTATCGCCGAGTTCGCCCACCGGCGTGTCGTAGCCTTTGGGAAGGGTCATAATAAAATCGTGAACGGAGGCCTTTTTGCAGGCGGTTTCAATCTCTTCGTCGGTGGCGGTCAGCTTGGCGATCCGCAGGTTGTTTTTGATGCTGTCGTGGAAGAGCTGGGTCTCCTGCGTCACAAAGCTCTCCAGATCGCGCAGATTTTTGGTGTTGATCTCTTCCACCGATCGGCCAGAAAGCTCCACGCTGCCTTCCTGCACCTTCCAGAACCGCATCAGAAGCTTTAACAGGGTGGATTTTCCGCTTCCGCTTCTGCCCACAATTCCTACTACCGCATTTTCCGGAATTGTCACCGATACATCCGAAAGAATGGTTTCATTCCCGTAAGAGAAGGAAACCTGCTCCGCTTTTGCGCCGGAGAATGTGATTTCCGGTTTCCCGGTGATTTCCTCTACTACCGGCGTTTCGTCCAGAATATCCAGTACTCGATTGCCTGCCGCAAAGGTGTTCTGCAGGGTGCTGCCCAACGCCGCCAGAGCAATCACGGGACCAAAGGAAGAAAACAGCGCCAGCGTAGGGATCAAAACGCCGTCAAAATCCACTGCGCCGCTTTGGTACAGCAAGGCCGAAGCAAATAGCATGATAAGATCAAATGTTAACACCACCGTATTGGTAACCGCTGTATTTCGCCCGGCAGTGCGTTTCATCTTTTCTTCGTCTCGGGAGAGTTCATCCGTCTTTTCATTCATTTTGGAAAGGCGCTTTTTTCCCTGTCCATACTGGAGGATTTCGGAAAGCCCCCGCAGGCTGTCCAGCACAAAGCCCGAAAGCTCACCGGATCTGGTGCGGAAACGCAGTCCGTCATCCCCGCTGCATCTGGATATCACAATTGGAATCACGATTCCCACGATCAGATAGGCCGCCAGCGCAATCACGCCCAGGATCCAGTGAAACGAGCCGATGAACAGGCACATGACAATGGTAACCACCGGCGCGATGGCAGCCGGTGAGATGGTGTGAGCATAAAACACCTCCAGCAGTTCAATATCGGAGGTGATCACCGAGATCAGATCCCCCTTGTCCCGGCCTTCCAGCTTTGCCGGGCAGAGCTTTCTCAGTGCGCGGAACACCCGGTCGCGCAAAAGTGCCAGTAATTTAAATGCGATAAAGTGGTTGCACGCCTGCTCCGCATACCGCAAAAATCCCCGGAGAAGGGCGAAGACAAGAACGGAAATAAAAACCGTTGTCAGAGTAAAAGGTACTTCAAACCGAAGGGCTGCCAGCACACCGTATCCGCCGAAAATGGTGATAAAGGCGGCGCACAAATGCCCGACGAGCCCCATCAAAACAGCCAGTGACATATAGCCGCTCAGAGGTTTTACCAGCCCGATCAGCCGTGCCATCACAGCAAATCCGCTTCGCTTTTTCATACGCTTGCACGCTCCTTTCCAAATTGCTCTAATGTCTGCTGGGCACTCCACAGCCGTTCATACAGGCCGTGGTGGGCAAGTAATTCCTCATGTGAACCGCTTTCCGCAACGATTCCGTGATCCAGCACATAAATATGGTCGGCGCCCACTACATTGGCAAGCCGGTGGGAAACGAGGATTACCGTTTTGCTTTTTGCCAGTTCATGAATTTCACGCATAATATCGTTTTCGCTCTCCACATCGATGTTGGAGGTGGCTTCATCAAAAATATAGACAGGGCTGTCATGCAAAAGCGCCCTTGCAAGCGCCAGCCGCTGGCACTGCCCGCCCGAAAGATTGGACGCTTTTTCCAAAAGCCGGGTATCCAGCCCCTGTTCCGCTTTTAAAAATTCTGCGAGGTTTACCCGGGAAAGCACTGCCCACAGTTCTTCATCGGAAGCGCCGGGTTTTCCCATAAGCAGGTTCTCCCGCACCGTGCCCTTGAACAGGTAGCTTTGGTGGCTGATATAGGTGATGTTTCGCAGAAGGCTTTCTTCCTGAATGGAGGAAAGGGGCACGCCGCCCACCGAAACGCTTCCGGTATATCCTTTGTTTCTTCCCATCAGGATCGAAGCCAGTGTGGATTTACCGCAGCCGCTTTCTCCCACCAGCGCCGTAAAGCTGCCCTGCGGGAAGGTAAGATCAACGCTATGGAGGATCTCCCGGTCCGGCTCATAGGAGAAGGAGAGACCGGAACAGCGGATGGTGTGTCCCGAAGGAAAGCTTTCGGTGATTTCCGGCTTGGTTTCTTCTAAATCCAGCAGTCGGAAAATCTTGTCGCTGGCCGCCATGCCGTTCATGGCAATATGGAAAAAGGACCCCAGCTGCCGCATGGGAATAAAGAAATCCGCCGCCAGCAGGATAATCAGCAGACATCCCTCAAGAGAAACTCCTCCGCTCTGGTACTGGGTCACCGCCATGATGACGCCCAGTGCCGCACCGCCGTACGCGATCAGGTCCATAATGGTGATGGAGTTTAACTGCATGGTCAGCACCTTCATGGTGATCTTTCGGAATTTTTCCGCCTGCTCGTTCATTTCCTGCTGTTTAAACGCATCCGCCTGATAGATTTTGAGAGTGGTGAGCCCCTGCAAATTTTCAAGGAAAGTGTCGCCCAATTCCGTATACTGTCCCCAGTATTTAGAGAGCAGTTTTTTGGCCCAGGTCTGCACCGCCGCAATGGCTACAGGGATCAGCGGCACGCAGATAAGCAGCACTACCGCCGCCGCGACATTCACAAAACACAGTACGATAAACAGTGTGAGCGGCGCCAGCATGGCATAGAAAAACTGCGGCAGATACGCGCCGAAATAGGTTTCCAGCTGATCGACGCCTTCCACCGCGACCTGTGCGTCTTCGGAGGTTTTCACCTGTTCGTTGTAGGAGCTTCCCAACCGCAAAAGCTTTTGATAGATCTTCTCACGCAAAGACTTTTTGACTGCTTTGGAGGAGAAGTACCCCATTTTGGCGGCCCCGATGGAGCAGAAAAACCGGACTGCCAACGCCAAAATTACAACGATTCCCGTCACTGTGAAAAGCTGCACCGAGGCCGAACCCCTGAAAAGCTCTGCAAGCATTCGGGAAATACTGAGCATCAGGGCAATGTTCGCCGTAAGGGAGCACCACTGTAGAATTACATTTCCCGCTATGTATTTTTTGCTCTCGGCAACGGTACCGATGAGCCGTTTATTGATCATCATATTTTCGTCCGCCTTTTGTTATTTTTTTCATCACTTTCTTAACGCCTGTACACAGAGCGGCAACCGCTATCACAAGCAGCACTGATGTAAAACCGTAAAAAAGGGATTGCATTGCATTATTCACAGCCGCTTGCCTTCTTTCTGTTTGTCCACCTTCTCAGCGCCTCATAACTTTTCGGACTTACGGCATGTTCCATTTGGCAGGCATCCTCCGCCGCAGTTTTCCCATCCACGCCCAGGTCTTCTAAAAGGGACTGGAAGGTCTGGTGGCGCTCATAAGTTTCTCTGGCAACGGTTTGCCCCTTATCTGTCAGATGCACTTCCCGCGCACCGTCTAAGAAAAGATAGCCTTCTTTTTCCAACTCTTTCAGCGAAACGGAAACTGTGGGACGCGACACATGAAGCTCTGCTGCAATATCCGCACCACGTACGGAGCCGTTTTGCTTTTGCAGCAAATACACGGCTTTCAGATAATCCTCCACCGTTTTTCTTTGTTTCATACGGCTTATGCCTCCTTTCCATGTATTCAGGGTTATCCCTTATACCGGGATAACAAAAGGTTTTCCATCTACCGACTGAATGGTCAGATCAACGCCGTATACCTCTTGGACAAGTTCCTTTGTAATGATTTCCTCCGGTAAACCGTGAGCAATCATCCTGCCATCTTTCATGGCGACAATTTCGTCACTGTAATACAGCGACTGGTTGATATCATGGAGAACCATAACGATGGTAATACCGTACTCCCGGTTCAGCTTCTGAATGAGTTTTAAAATCTGCAGTTGATAACGGACATCCAGATAGGTGGTCGGTTCATCGAGAAACAGTACCTTGGTGTCCTGTGCCAGCGCCATGGCAATCCACACCCGCTGTTTCTGTCCGCCGGAAAGCTCTGTTACCGGTTTATCCTTGTGCTTGCTTGTATGGGTGATCTCCAGCGCCCACTGTATTTTTTCTTCATCTTTTTGCGGATCCGATGAAAGCCCCATGGTATGATAGGGAGTTCGCCCGTAGCTCACAAGCTTTTCGACCGTAAGATCCGGCGGCGCCGTATTGTATTGATGGACAATCGCCGCTTCTCTGGCAAAATCTTTTAAACGCAAATTTGCGATATTTTCCTCTCTCAGAAACACTTCCCCCTGATCGGGCTTTAAGTTTTTCGTCATCAGGTTAAACAATGTGGATTTTCCGCATCCGTTTGCACCGATCAATGTGGTAATTCTCCCCTCGTGAAGAGAAAAGTCCAATCCGTTCAGCACCTGCTGCTTTCCGTAGGAAAAGGAAAGATTTTTTACGGTAAAAATATTACTGGCCATAGTTTAGTCACGCCCAAACTCATGACCATCATGATTGCCAGCAGCACAGCCAAACTTCGCTTAAACCATGACTGTTTTGTTGTTGTCATTGTGTCTACCTCCATTCATTTATAAAAACAATGTTTCGGTTAGCATAATCTAACCGCTTGGTGAAAAATAATGCCGTTTCTACGGCATAATAAAAAATATCGCGCACCAATCCTCCTTTTGCGATGTTCTGGTCAGGAGAACAAGTTAACACGCTTGTTTCCCTGATATAAACGGGCAGAGGCAAAAGGTTATCCGTCTGAGTTAGGTTATGCTAACTAATCCCCTAAAAAATTGCTCCTTTCGGAGTTTTTAAGAGGGGGATCGTTGTTGTCATATTGCTTTTGACTCTGCTCTCCTGTTACTCTTCTGTCCGGTCTCAAAGACCAAACAGGGCTGCGAATGATAAAATATACTGCTTTTATAATCCGCATTTTCCTTAAAGCAAATTCAGTATAGCCAGTTACCATTTTGTTGTCAATGGATTTTCTGTTGCAAAACTGCTCCAAACAGCCTGTTGAAGGGTTAAAAAAGCGTCTAAACCCCGATCATGACTGATAAACCAGCATTGTTGCAAAACTGCTCCAAAAAATTTTTCATTTCTTCTGAATCCGCCTGTTTTAATGGATGAACATGGTGAAAACAGCTGTACTCTCCGGCATATGCATATCCCCAACACTGCATTGCATTTTCAGGCATACGCTTCCATGCAGCAGGGTATCCCGGCCTTTTCCCATAGAGATAAACCGCAGTGCCGTTACCGGAAAAAATACATAACGCCCGTCAATGCCGCCGTCACGGAATTCTCCGTCATATAAGTATTGCAGCTTCTGGATGCGTCCTTCCATTTTATTTTTACTGGACATAGACTGAGCGGATACGGTTTTTGCCGCCAGATACACAAGTCCTTCATGATCCTTTACGATGACTTCACACGGATTTTCAAAACCACGGTTTGCCATGGAAAGGTTATTGTGATTTTTGATTTGTTCCCGGTAAATAATGAACGGAAAATAGTAACTGCCATCACTGAGGTAATTACAAATATCCCCGCCATGGAAGTCTCGGCGTCCGGCAAATATTTCTTTGATATGCATCCGGCTTTCCTGTTCAGCCAGCCGATCCATAAATTCATCAGAAAACCTTGCTGCCAATGCTCGAAGGGCATTCTCCTTAATCTGTGCAGGAGGGATATCCTGATACTGCATATATTTTTCTAATACCTTTCTCTGTTTCTGATACTTTTCTGCCAGTTTAACTCCCGGAACCGTCAAAACCGTTTTGCGATTCTCCAGACGTTCTACAATATTCAGCTTTTCCAGCGTATCCAGCGTACGAGTGACCACCCATTTACTCACATTCAGGCTTCTGGCTGAATCCGTTACCGTACGCTTTGACGGTTCCGCCGTCAGGTAATAAAGCAGCAGCTGAATTTGAAACGGCGTTAAGTTTTCTTTTTCCAACATTAAAATTCCCTCCGCTATTGTATTCGTATAAAGTGAAAACACTATAAATTCAAACAAATCATCTTCACCATACAGAACCGGTCAGAAACAGCCATACTGACCTTGGTGGATAGTTTTAAGCCGTTTTTGGGAATATAACGGTAGTAAGGCTCTTCTGTCATATCCATAAGTCCACCGCCAATCTTTCCAGCTAAATTCACTGCTGAATCCACATAAAAGAACATCTGCACATCGGCGTGGCCGACCTGCTTCATGTATTTCTTTTGCATCATAGCCATGCCTTTTTTATTCACAGTATCAAAGACGACTTCTATTTCTCCGAATTGTCTGAGCATACGAAACAGGGAAATAACCTTATCTTCCTCAAAATAGTGAAACAGTCCGCCTGCTGTAACAAGGATAGGGGCGTCGGGCAAATCCGTGCGAACTTGTCTGATCCAATTCTCTGTAAAAGCATCTCCAGCAAGATAGGTCTCACGCTCCGACTGCGGGAGCAGTTCCTTCCGGTAGTCAATGACGTGTGGCAAATCAACGGCATACCAGCGGGTCCTTCCGTTATCGCAGCGGTAATAGGTCGTCTCCAGACCGCAGCCGAGCTGGACAATCACACCGTCCGGTCTGCGCTTTAAAAACGACCGGATGAAACGGTCCATATTAGCAGACCGCACCGCTGAAGCCAGCAGGGTATACTGGCTCTGACTGCCGTTTTCCTGCAGGTCGGACGGCAGCTTTTCTTTTAATTCCAAAGCCTTTTTATCATATATGATCTGCGGGCAATGCTCGCTGGCATAAATCCTGCCCAGCATGGGGACAAAAAGTGTGTCCTCCACAACGCCTAAATGTGACATTCTGTGTCCTCCTTTTTCGAACAGCTTTGTATCAGCCCAACGCCACATCCAATACCATCATCAAAGTGAAACCGACTGCAAACAGAATGGTTCCCACATTGGAGTGCTTTCCGGCCGACATCTCCGGAATCAATTCCTCTACCACCACATAAATCATTGCACCAGCGGCAAAGCTCAGAGCATAGGGCAGTACCGGGACTAAAATTCCTGCCAGAAGGATGGTCAGGAGCGCACCTATCGGTTCTACCGCACCGGACAGCGTTCCATACAGAAATGAGCGGGATTTGGAGAAACCCTCCGCTTTCAGGGGCATGGATATAATAGCGCCTTCAGGGAAGTTCTGAATGGCGATACCCAGAGAAAGAGCCAGCGCCCCCGCCAGCGTGATCCCACTGTCCCCGTAGAGCCACCCGGCATAGACTGCGCCCACTGCCATCCCTTCCGGAATATTGTGCAGTGCTACTGCCAGAGTCAGCATAGTTGTTTTTCCAAGACTGCTTTTGACGCCTTCAGCCTCTGAGCTGCCACGATGCAGATGCGGGATCAGCCGATCCAATCCCAGTAAGAATAAAATACCAAGCCAGAATCCAGCTACAGCAGGGAAGAAGGACCATTGCCCCATGTCTGATGCCTGTTCCATGGCAGGAAGCAGCAGACTCCATATGGAAGCCGCCACCATAACCCCTGCCGCAAAGCCGGTAAGCGCACGCTGAACCAGTTCACTCAAATTGTTCCGCATAAAAAAGACGCAGGCTGCGCCGAGCGTCGTCCCGGCAAAAGGAATCAGCAGCCCCTGCCATAATTCAAAAGGCATGTCTTTTCACCCTCATCTATTTTCTTTTAAACAGGGAAAACCCTTGTCTTTCATAAGGTTCACAACGAATATCCAACACCTTATACCCGAATTCTTCCACAGCATGTTTCAGTAACTGTGTGTCAACGGCGTCTTGTATAAGCAGTTCCGTGATCCCTTTTCTGTGAGAAGAAGTCACTTTCTTAACAGAAAATACTTTTCTGATCGCATCGTTTATATGAGCCTCACACATTCCACAGGACATTCCATCGATTTTCATTGTTACTTTTAGCATTCTTCTATCCCCATGCGGTTAGCACCGGCTAACCAAAATAAAATAAAAATAGTTAGCTAACTCTAACTGATTGATTTTACCATACCATACATCATTTTGTCAAGATACTGTACTAAAGTGTTTCCAGATATAGACAAAGCCACACTCAAAAATAGTAATGTTTTGCGTGCGGCATTTGCCTAACATCTGGTTTATGCCCGCAACAGAAAATCACACTATGCCAGCGTCCAGTTCTGGCTTTCTGTCTGTAATTTTACCATGCGGGTATAGATACCGTCTTGCTGGAGCAGGGTATCCGGATCGCCCTCTTCCGCCACCATACCATCGGAAAGCACGACGATTTTATCCGCACCGGCTACCGTGCGCATCCGGTGTGCGATCACCAGAACAGTTTTGTCTTTGATCAGCCGTGACAGAGCTGTCTGTATCAGCGTTTCATTCTCCACATCCAGAGAGGCTGTAGCTTCGTCAAGAAGGATGATCGGCGCGTTCTTTAAGAAGGCACGGGCAATGGAAATCCGCTGGCGTTCTCCGCCGGAGAGCTCACAACCGTTTTCGCCTATGTTAGTATTCCATTTATCAGGAAGCTTCTCGGCAAATTCATCCACATTGGCAAGCCGTGCCGCAGCCAGAACCTCCTCATCTGTGGCGTCTTTGTTACCGATACGGATATTTTCCAGTATGGTGTTGTCAAACAGGGTAACATCCTGAAACACAATGGAATAAAGAGAAAGCAGCGTTTCCGGATCCACTTTTGAGACATCCATACCGCCTACCGTAATTTTTCCCCGGCTCACATCCCAAAACCGGGCTGCCAGACGGGACACTGTTGTTTTACCGCCGCCGGAGGGACCCACCAGTGCGGTCACTTCCCCCTGTTTGGCAGTAAAGCTGACATCCTTTAATACTGTTTCTCCGGTGTTGTAGGCAAACCCAACATGGTCAAAGGTAATGTCATACCCCTGATTGGAAAGGCTGGTTTTGCCCTGCTGAATGGGATGGTCAAGGATTTCATTCATACGGGCGATATTTGTCCGGGTGGAAATTACCGCCGCCAGATTCTGCAGCGCACCCTGCAAGGGATCATAGAGCCGGGAAACCACCAGCAGGAACAGGAAGAAGGTCAAAATATCCAAACTACCCTGCATCAGCAAAACGGAGCCTGCAAGCGCAACCGTGGCAATCCCAAGCTTTAACACAAGGGATGCGGATACTACAAATGCCGCCAAACCGAACTCATTGAGAATGGAGCGGTGTTCCACCGCGCGGATCTTCTTTTCCAACCCTTTGAGGTATTCTTTTTCAGCGTTGTTGGCTTTCAGATCCTGCACCGTTTCAATACACTCCTGAATTCCATCCGCGCAGGCCATTTTCGCATCCATGGATTTCTGATTAAACCCTTCCTGTACCTTTGCAGAAAAACCTACAATGGCAAACGCCACCGGCATCACCCAAAGAGCCGCCAGCGCCATACGCCAATCGTAGAAGAACAGGCTGACGGCAATCAAGACCGTAGAGATGATGGATCCGGCAAGCTCCGGGATAAAGTGGGAAAAGCTCTGCTCTAAAAAGGTGCAGTCCGCCATAATGGTGCTGGTAAGATCCGCAAGGTCTTTCTTTCCGAAGAAGGACAGGGGGATTTTCCGCAGCCGCTCCGCCAACGTAATACGGCGCACGCCGCTTTCCGTATAGGTGGCAAAATAGGTGGCGTTATACTGGAAGTAGGTTGTCAGCAAGATCAATCCCACACAGAGAATACAGCCGACAATGTAGAAGGGAAGCCGGCTTTCCGGAACACCGCCGTTCATCAGATCGCTCACCATGCAGTACAGCAATCCCACCGGGAACATGAAAGAGATATTTTGCAGGACGCAGGCAAAACAGCCCTTAATTAAATCCTTTGCGCCCTGTTCGGACAAGGCATATCGTTTTTGCAGACGTCTGATCATCTTACTGTACCTCCTTTTGTACCTTCCACTGAATGGAAGTCTGATAGTTCTGCCACATCCGGGCGAACAGACCGCCTCTTTCCATCAGCTCACGGCTGGAACCGCTCTCTGCGATCTGCCCGTCTTTTACAACGTAAATCCGATCTGCACCGGCCACCGTGGAAAGCCTGTGGGCAATCATAATGACCGTTTTGCCCTGAGACAGTTTGGAAAAAGCCGCCTGTACTCTGGTTTCATTGTCGGGATCCGCAAAAGCTGTGGCTTCATCCAGAATAATGATGGGGGTATTTTTCAGCATCACGCGGGCAATAGCAATCCGCTGCTGCTCGCCGCCGGAAAGATAGACCCCCTTGGTGCCGATCACCGTATCCATACCATCCGGCAGTTTTTCAAGGATATCGTCGCACTGGGCATTTTTTAAGGCAGCCATGACTTCCTCCCGGGTGGCTTCCGGTTTACCCAGACGCACATTCTCAAAGATGGAAGCTTTGATCAGCCGGCTGTTCTGGAACACAAAGGAAACCGTGTTCATCAGTTCTTCTTTCGGAATATCACGGACGTCTACGCCGCCCACCCTTACAGTACCGCTTTGAGGATCGAAGAAGCGGGAGATCAGATTTGCCAGCGTGGTTTTTCCGCCGCCGGACGGTCCCACAAAAGCGACTGTCTGCCCGGCAGGAATAGAAATAGATATGCCATTCAAAACATCCTTTTCTCCGTTATAGCTGAAATGTACCTGTTCAAGCTCTACAGAGCCGTCTTTCGGATGCATGGGATGAGCTGTTTCTTTCAGCGGCTCCAAATTCAGAACGCTGTCAATCCGCTGTAAAGCATCGTCCACGATCATAGCGTTTTCGCTCTGGAACATAATACGTGTGAGTGTCACGGAAATGATCGGCGTAATGATGATATAGAATACCAGATTGAGCAAAAATTCTGTCGTGACCTGATCCTGCGTAAACAGCAAGGCTCCTGCGATCAAAAAGACAAACACACCGTTAATGGCCGCGGTATAGAACATCATAGGCGTGCGCAGCTGCTTGGTGTAGGCAATCACCCACACCTTGTACCGGTCAATTGAATCCTTAAACTTCTTAAAGGAAAAGATGGTCTGGCCAAAGGTTTTTACCACCGGAATACCTCGGACATACTCTACCGCTTCATTGGACATATCATCCAGCGCATTCTGATATTCCTTCATCTTCTGCTGCATTTCCTTTCCGGTCATCGCCATCATAATGAGAAAGCCCAGAAGTACCGGCGCCAAACTCAAAAGACCCAGCCGCCAGTCAAACACAAACAGCAGAACCAGAAGACCGCAGGGAGTTGCGAGGGCGTTCGCACGGTCCGGGAGCTGGTGTGCCAGATAGGTTTCCGTAGCAGCGCTGGATTCATTGACGATTTTGCGCAGCTTACCGCTGCCAAAATGTTCCGCAAATCCCAGGGGGAGTTTTACGATATGGTTCATGGACTGCAAACGCAAATTGGTGGCAATGCGAAATGCGCCCAGATGGGAGCACATCAGCCCGGCGATGTACACCAGTACCGCAATGACCGCAAACATCACTGCCATCCAGCCGTTGTAGGTCAGATTCTGCGCACGGCTGAAATCCGGAGCGACTTCCAGCACTTCACGCATGACCTGCCAGATAAAATAATAAGGCACGAGTGCGATCAATGCGCTGATTGCGGAGAGGATCCAGGACGCATAGGTCAGATATCGGTAACTTCCCGCAATCGTGAGCAGGCGCGATAAATTAGATTGTTTTTTCAAGAGAATTCCTCCTTTACATTTCATTTATGATACAGAGGACAATGATTTGTCCTTCTTATATCTAATTTAGTTAGTTTAAGCTAACTGCAAGTCAAAAATTATAGGGCGTTATTGCCCCATAATTTTCATCCATCCTGCGGTGTAAAAGGCCCGCATTTCCTTTACATAGTTTTCCGCATCGGGAAGCGGCATTTCATGGATAACAAGTTCAAAAAACGTATGAAACATCCCGGTGATCAAAATATGCTCCAGAGTTGGGTCAAGCGGCGGGGAGGGTCTGCCTAATTCCGCCAGCACTCTTTGATAAGCGTGTGTCCCCTCCACTTCAATTTCCACCATCTCATCAATCAGCCCAGAAAAGCGGGTCCCTTCGGAACAACAAAGAATGAGCTTACATTCCTCTAAATGCTGATAGGCATAATGCAGCATATCAAACATGCATACCCCTGATATATCGCCCATCACTTCCGGCTGCTGTTCATGGGGCAGGTCGGCAAATTGCTTCTGAGCGTCCTTAAAGCGATCAATCAAGTATTGATAATGTTCGCCCACCAAAGCCTCAAAAAGTTCCTCTTTGCTTTTATAATAACCGTAAAAGGCTCCCAGTGTCTTGCCCAAAGATTTGACGATATTCCGCAGGGAAGCGTCCTTGTAGCCTTTTTGCAAAAACTCCGCTTTTGCCGCCTCATGGATTTGATCCAAAGTTGTCAGATTCTCATCTATGGTACACGCCTCCTTAAAAAATATAGCGGTGCTATATATCACTGCTATATTATAGTTGCTCTTAAGCTGAATGTCAAGTGCTTCTGCATTTTTTATGGATGAATAAAAAGAGAGAAACTACACAAAGGTTTCTCTCTTTTGGTTGTCCGGCTATATACAGCGGTCATTATCCTGTTTGGGTTCCGGCAGAGCACTCATACTACGCAGGCTGACGCCAAGCGTAGAAAGATTGTGCAGTGCGGCCGATGCTGCGGGAGGTAAAATTCCTGCCAATCCCAAGCCTATCAGCGTCCCGTTAAATCCGATGACAAACCGATAATTTGAGTGAATTCTCTCCATCAAAGCCATTGCAATACGACGCAGCTTAACAAGCTCCCAAAGGCTGTCCGCCGCAATGGTAATATCAGCAATTTCTCTGGCAATTGCTGCGCCGTCACTGATGGCAATTCCCGCATCCGCTTCTGAAAGAGCGGGAGAGTCGTTGATACCATCTCCGACCATTAAAACAATATGTCCTTTTTGGCGCAAATCGGCTACAAATTTTGCTTTATCCGCAGGAAGAACCTCAGCGCAGAATGCGTCACCCCCTAAGCGGTTTGCAACCGTAGATGCCGTCCGATAGCTGTCGCCTGTCAGCATAACTGTTTTTTGAATTCCCAAAGCACGCAGCGCAGTCAATACTTCTTTAGCTTCCCTGCGCAGCGGATCGGAAATACAAATCACTGCTGCAAGCTCTCTGCCAATCGCCAAATACAAATGAGAATATTCTTCAGGAAGACGATCAAATCGCTCCTGTTCATTTAGCGGAACAGTTACTCCCTCATCTTCAAAAATGAAGTGCGCACTTCCGATCAATACCCGTTCCTCATTTACCGTACTGGCAATACCATGAGCCACTATGTATTCTACCTTGGAATGAAATTCTTCATGGGATAACCCTCTGCACTGCGCTTCTTGTACTACGGCGTTTGCAATAGAATGGGGAAAATGTTCCTCTAAACAGGCCGCAAGGCGCAGCATATCCGACTCATTTCGTTCTCCGAAAGTGATGATCTGCGTAACCTTCGGACAAGCATGTGTCAATGTACCTGTTTTGTCAAATATGATGGTATCAGCCGCCGCCACCGCTTCTAAGAACTTGCCGCCTTTTACAGTGATATGTTCTTTTCCGGCT
>ERZ779671.872-NODE-872-length-14187-cov-4.219148_pt1 | contig 14187 bp, 17 predicted proteins | sample MGYA00511074_ERZ779671 | MGnify/ENA primary metagenome ERZ779671 (study PRJEB29588, sample SAMEA2158454) | human gut metagenome | biome: human gut; feature: human-associated habitat; material: faeces | place: Denmark | collected 2008/2010 ... | reverse complement strand
GCCCCAATAATGCGCTGGACATCTATTTGCAGGAGTTGGGATGCGAATCTCCGCTGCTGGTCAAACTGATCATGCAGTCCATTTACAAGAATGACCGCCGCGAGATCAAGCATATCGGTTGCAAGCGTTTCGGGGTACAATACCTCCTCAAAGGTATCTACGTGCATAACGACCTGCTTTATTTCCACCTCCAACTGAAAAACTCCTCCAACGTGCCTTTCAACGTGGACTACCTGACGTTCAAGATTACGGACAAGAAGGTGGCCAAACGCACGGCCATCCAGGAGCAGGTCGTATGGCCCGTGCGTGCGTACAACAACGTGCAGGTCATCGGCGGCAAGCGTACCGAGCGCATGGTCTTCACGCTCCCGAAGTTCACGCTGGCCGACGACAAGCAGCTGGTCGTGGAACTGCACGAGCAGCAGGGCGGGCGACACCAGACTTTCACGGTGGAGAATGCCGACCTGGTGCGCGCACGTGTTATCAACGAGTTAAAGGTAAAGTGATATGAAACGGGCGATATTCATTCTCACGCTGGGGTTATGCCTCCTCCTTTCGGACGGGGCGCACGCCCAGCGTGCCCTGCCCGCCATGCGCGGGCTGGAAATACGGGGAGGCATGACCGACGGCTTCTATACCCGGGACAGCCGCAGCGAAACGGGCTACTGGTTCGGGCTGGCCATGAGCCGCTACGCGAAGAATGCCGACAAGTGGGTGTTCGGCGCGGAGTTCCTGAACCGTTATTACCCCTACAAGTCGGAACGTATCCCTGTGGCGCAGTTCACTGCCGAGGGCGGTTACTATTACAAGTTCCTCGCCGACCCGTCCAGGACTTTTTTCTTCTACCTCGGCGGCTCGGCGCTGGCCGGTTACGAGAGTGTGAACCGGGGCGAAAGGCGGCTCTATGACGGCTCTACGCTCCGCCACCGCGACCGTTTCCTCTATGGCGGGGCCGTCACGCTGGAGGTCGATGCGTACCTGACCGACAGGATTATCCTCTCGCTGACGGGGCGTGAGCGTATCCTATGGGGCACTACAACGGGACATTTCCACGCGCAGTTCGGCCTGGGCGTGAAATTCATAATCCATTAAACTTGCAAGCGACATGAAAAAGATGAAAAAGATATTGGCCCTGGCGGTCTGGATCGCCGCCCTGGGTCTTTTATGCGCATCCTGCGACAACGGGCTGGATATACAGCAGGCGTACACGTTCTCTCTGGAAACGATGCCCGTTCAGAAGCGAATCTCCGTTGGTGAAACCGCTGAAATCCGCTGCACGCTCGTGCGGGAGGGGAGATATGACGGCGCGCGTTACACGATCCGCTATTTCCAGCCCGACGGGCGCGGTGAGTTGAGGATGGACGACGGTACGGTGTTCCTGCCCAACGACCGCTATCCGCTGGAGCGCTTCTCGTTCCGCCTTTATTACACCTCCCGCAGCGATGACCAGCAGACCATCGACGTCTATATCGAGGACAACATGGGACAGGTAGTACAAAAGAACTTTACGTTCCAGAACGACAGCGATACGGGCGGCGAAGAGCAATAGTCACAAACGAACTTCAGTGCCCGGCCAAAGTCGGGCATTTTTAATTTGAAACTCTTATGATAGAACAGGAAAAACGGGATATAACTTTGCTCGAACGGGGCGGACAAAAGCATAATATGTTGATGACCCTGCCTTTGGAACGGCGTACCGAGGCGGTGTGCCGCCGCGCCATCGAGATCGACGGAGAAAATATCCGATACGTCCCCCGCGATATGCGCACCGAAAAGCTGTGTTATACGGCCGTGCAGAGCTGGGATTATGCCCTCGACTATGTGCCGGAAGAGTTGAAAACGCCTTCGATGTGCATGGCTGCGGTCGAACGTTACGGGCCGGCGCTGTTGTTCGTGCCGGAAGAGCGCCGAACAGAGGCTCTGTGTGAAACAGCGGTGAAAAACGATGCGTGGGCCTTGCCTTCCGTTCCCGACCGGCTCAAAACGGAACAGATGTGCATGGATGCGGTAACGAAGGACGGCTGGGTGTTGGAGTTCGTGCCCCAAGCGATGAAAACCCCGCAGATGTGCCGGCTGGCCCTGAACGCCCCGCTGGCCAAACTCCGCGAAAACCGGAGCGTCCTTCAATTCATTCCCTATGCCGACGTGTGTCTGGAAGGCATAAAAAAATACCGGCAGGAAGGGGCCGATATGGTAGGTTTGCTGGCAGATATCGAACCGGAGGTGATGGATGAACACATTGCCCTGTACGGGGTTCGCACCGACCCGTCGTGTCTGACGGCCTTGCCGGAACGGTGGAAAACAAGGACGGTATGCACGGCGGCGGTACAGAGCGACGGGATTATGTTGCACGACGTACCGGAATATTTACGCACGAAACGTATGTGCAAGGCAGCCGTTTGGTCCAGCATCCATGCACTTCCTTATGTGCCGGAGGCATTGCATACCCCCGACCTGTACCGGGAAGCGATGGTGAACGACCCTGCTGCCATTCAGTATTTCAAACCGGAACTGCTGACACGGGAGATGTGCCATGAGGCTTTGTATTCGAGCTATGACCTGCGGGTACTTCGGTACATTCCCTACAAAGAGATCCACGAGCAGTTGTTGGAGCGTTGCGAGGGATACTCGCGAACCAAACATTTTCTGGACAGTATGAATCCGGACTATATGACCCCGAAACTGGCGGAGATGATCTTTACCAAAGAACCCGAACTGTTCTACAATATTCCCGAAAAATTCAAGGATAAGGAACTGTGCGAAACGGCGGTACGGTATGACGGCTCCTACCTGCGGATGGTTCCCGAAAAACTCAAGACGCCGGAGTTGTGCATGGAAGCCATACGCCGCAGTCCGTATGCCATAGAGTTTATCCCGGAAACGATGAAAAGCCCTGACCTTTATATGAATCTGGTAAAAGAGAATCCGCAGAATTTATACGGAATACCCGAAGACGACCGGACTTATGAGATGTGCAAAGAGGCTTTCGACAATACCTACGGAAAAGATAAAACCGATTACAGCGTTGCCGGTGCGCTGACAGAGCCGTCGATGGCTCTGCAAATGGTTCGGGAGCAGGATGATCCTAAAACAATCGACTTTTTGATAACCGTAATGCGTCCCAAAGCCATTTCGGACGAAGTAGCTTTGGACGCCGCGCGTAAAAACGGGCATATCTTGCGCTTCGTGCCGAAAGAGGTCATCACGCAGCAGGTGGGCGAGGCCGCCGTCAGGAATCATCCGCAGGCGATTCAATGGGTTCCTCACGACATACGCACGGCGGATATGTGCCTGTATGCCTTTAAGAGCGATTCCGAACTGGATATTTACACTCCGGATCGGATCAGGTGCGAAGACAATGTTTATATATTCGCCCGAAAGATGGACGAGCTACTCCGCCAACCGATTTCCTATGACGACAGCAAACGGCTCTACGGGGGCGAAACGATCCGTTTACGGAACGTGGAAACGGATACCAAAATCTTCGAGAATTGCGAGGTTCGCTACGATCGTAAGAATGAATCGCTGACCCTGCGGAATCTTACGCCCCGGCAGGAGCGGACACGCCCCATAAAACCGCAGCGCAAATCCTCCATGAAACCGAAATTCTAAAACTACGATTGAAAATGAAAACGACAGAAGAAAACAGAACGATGAACTCCGGCGACCGTCGGGAGCCGGGCGACGTTTATATGGTGCTTTCGCCGGAAGGAAAGACACAGACTGTATCGGCAAACGGGAGATATTATAAAAACTTCGGTCATTTTGTCAAACACTACACGGAAGTTATGCTCCATGACTGGCTGACGCCTTACCCGAACAGCTTTTTCGTGCATTACCGTTTTGCCGACCCCGACCGAGTATGGAAACCTTACGAGAATATCTCGATGTTTCCGCGCAAACTGTGGAATGCCATCAAGGAGCAGGGATTGAAACCGCTGAACATCTGCCGGCTCTATCCGGCCATATACTGCTATCAGAACGGCCTCGATCCGTTGCTGCCGGAAAATTCCGAGCAGGAATTGAAAAAAAATTCGGACTATCGGCGGGCCGTATCCCGGTATTCCGATCGAGAGCAGCTTCTCGGAATCAATACCTATACGGGCATCGAGACCGACCGGGGCGTACTGCTGTTCGATAATACGCCGGAAGGACGGAAATTGCAAAAGAGGTATAAGGATTTCCTTGCAGACAAATTTTTCGATCCCCGGCTTGACATCACGTTTTTCAGAACGATAGACGTAATACCCGATGAAGTGCAACGGGCAAGGATCAACCCCGTTATTGATCTCGACAGGCTATACAGCAGCGAGCCGGAGCCGTTCGGAGTGCTTTCGGCCGACTGTTATACGGATATGACGGAAATCGGTATCCATACCGAACGCGAACGTTACGATATGTCGGCGACAAGAGAAAATTTCGTTCGCTTCGCCAGGATGGATAAAGGATCGGATATTTTTTTGTCCGAACATACCTATAACATTGCCTGCCTGTTGCACCTTGCTTCGCCAGAGTGCACAGACCCTATGATACGGGATAAGTTCCCCAATTTCTTCTCCTATCGGGACTGGTTCGACAACTTGGCCGAACGCTTTACCAAAGCCACGACAGAGACGGAAAAACAACAGGCTATGGCTCTGATCCGGCAACGGGCCGACCATATTCTGCGGCATGACTATCCCAACCTTCGCCGACCGCCGGTTCCGGCCCCGAAAGAACAGACCGAAACCGTCGTAACATCCGTTGAAAAGCCGGCAAGGCAGTTGCCCGACGTGGCGAAAAAGCTGGCCGCACATTCTAAAAAGAAAACCGGGCTGAAACCGTAGATTATCATGCGGTTCGGCAGATATGCAACATGGTGAAGGTAGATTTAGATTTGATTATTATTTAATAATAATTATCTTTGCGTAATAATAAACGATTGTATGAAACCACTGAAAAATCCCTTTATAACCAGCGGCTACGAATCCGCCGAGTATTTCTGCGACCGCGAACAAGAGAGCGAAAACCTTATTCGGGAGGTGATCAACGGCAATAATCTGGCGCTGATCTCCACGCGCCGTATGGGTAAGACAGGGCTTATACAGCACTGTTTTAACAGTCCGGAGATCAAAGATAACTATTATACGTTTTTCGTCGATATTTATGCGACCAAATCGTTGCGCGACCTGGTATTTTCCTTGAGCCGGGTCATCGTCGATGGTCTGAAGCCTTTCGGCAAAAAAGCCATCGAAAGTTTCTGGAACAGCGTCAAATCCCTGCAAGGCGGCATAACATTCGCCCCTGCGGGTAACCCCAGCTTCAACCTGCACTGAGCGACATCCGCTCTACGGAAGCGACGCTCGACGAGATATTCCGTTATCTGGAGAAAGCCTCCCGTCCGATAATCGTCGCCATCGACGAATTTCAGCAGGTGGCCTATTACACGGAAAAGAATGTGGAAGCGTTGCTGCGCACCCACATACAACATTGTCGCAACGCCCGTTTTATCTTCGCGGGCAGCCAGCGGCACGTCATGGGCAATATGTTCGCCAACGCCTCGCGCCCCTTTTACCAAAGCGTGTCGATGATGTATCTGGAGTGTATCGGGTTGTCGGAGTACGAAAACTTCGCCCGCAGGCATTTTGAAAATAGCGGCCGAAAAATCGGGCAAGGTGTCGTCGCCGACATTTACGACCGTTTCGACGGGGTGACATGGTATGTGCAGAAGATGCTCAACATGCTGTACGGTATCACACCGGAAAGAGGAGAATGCAGGGCGGAGATGCTCCCCGAAGCGTTGGGCAATATTCTCGATTCTTACAAATACACCTATCAGGAGATATTGTTCCGCCTGCCCGAAAGACAGAAAGAGCTGCTTATCGCCATAAGCAAGGAAGGCGCTGCCCGTGCCGTTACCTCCGGGGAGTTCGTTCAGAAATACAGTCTGCCTTCTCCGAGTTCGGTGCAGGCGGCGCTCAAAGGATTGCTCGAAAAGGATTTCGTTACGCACGAGCAGGGCGTTTACCGCATTTACGACAAGTTTTTCGGGATATGGCTCAATAAGAATTACTGACCGATATGCCGATACTCCTGCCGGGGCGGCGTTCCGCAAACGAAAAATCGACGGTTTCAAAGCGTCGATTTTTCGTTTGCGCCGAATTTCAAGATTTAATTTCCGGCTTCTCCGATACGTTTCGACTGGTACCAACTATCCCGAAAACAGTCGCCGATAAGGTTGAAAGTCCCTGTTTCACCGCTTTCTTCCGCGAATTTGCGGGCTTGCGGGATGTCCGTAAATTCGCCCAGCTTGCGAAAGCCGAGGAACAGTTTGCAGATACCGGGATTGGCCCGATGTTTGGCGACCTCGCTTTGGAGCAGGGCGCACAGTTCGGCATACTTTGCCCTTTTCTGCGCCAATTTCTTTTTGGCGCAGCGCAATTTTTCGTCTGTCGTCGGGTCGAAAAACAGATCGTTACCGCTCATGTAACTAACGTATTCCTCCATTTTACGCCCGATTTTCGTAATCTGCGCTTTCGCCGCTGCCACGCACGAGAGCAGGGAGCCGAACCCGGTTTGCAGTCCCGTCCGCTTGTCGTAGTAACAATAATAAACCTGCACGCCCTTACGAGGGTATTGGCAGACGTATTTTGCCCTGCGCCACTCGACGAGCCACCGCCAGCGGTCGAGCATCCTGCGGGGCATGTCTATTTTGTGCAGGACAACCCGCGAACGGTCGCATTCACGGTACTCGAACGTGATATATACCCAATGTTCTATTTGCAGTTCCCGTTCGGCACGGGCGAGGTCTTTGGCCATCTGCATCCAGTCGTCGATTCTCTCCCGTGCCATCGTTACGCCGTTTTGCAGGTTTCGATTTCGGTATGCCGGGCGAGCCATTCGCGCACGCTCATCATGTTGTATTCGGAGGTTACGACCGCCGTGCAGTCGCCGATTTGCGTAAAGCGGGTGCTTTCGTAGCCGTCGATCCACTCCTTTAAGGCCGATACGCCCCACGCCTGCGGATCGTCGAAGATACGGCGCTCCAGCGTGCGGATAGGATCGCAAAAAGTTACGATAAGTGTTTCATAGTCCGGTCGGACAGGTTCGGGGAGCAGGTGCAGGTACTTCAAAGAGCCGGATTCGTCGTCCTTGTCCCCATGCGCCCAACCGCTGTGCAAAATTTCGTTACCCCAGCGCTGGGGCTCGTCGTAACGCACTTTTACCTCCGCCGTATATTTCGTAACGGTTATGTCCTCGATTGCTCCCGTAACCATTGTGCCGAAGCTGATGCACTCGCACCTTCTGCCTATCAATTCCTTGTTTACCTCTGTCGTTTTCATTGTTGTTCTCCATTAAATAAGTTCTACTTCCGCGTTGTCGTTATTTCCCCGAAATGCTCCGGCCGCATAGTAAGCGTATCGGTTGTGCCAATTACTCCGGCGTTTGATATAAGCCATAGCCGGGGGACGGATCTCGATGAATGTTGTGTAAATGTTATGTCCGATGGTTATGACTAATTTACAGTTACGCCATATCTCGAAAGGCGTTCTGAATCCGTGCTTGCCCTCGACGAGTTCCAATGCTGTGGCAACTGCGCTACGGACTTCTCCGGTCGATTCTGCGAGGGTTTTGCGGGTTCCCTCTTTATAGATGATTTTCATAGCAGTCGGTGTTATGGGGCGGCAGCCGCCCCGATTGTTACTTATATTCTCCGAAGTTGGTGATTATACCGAACCGTCCCGTGTCGTTATACATGCCGGAACAATACAACCTCCGGCATAAGTCGGAGAGTTGTTTTTCGGTAATACCCGATACGACTATCGCCGTGTGGTCGTGCTCGCAAATTCTTGCCTTGTATCGGGTTTTGAGTTGGGCAAGGACGGCATTCGCCCTTACCGTTTTTTCGTTGTGCTGTCGATTTTTCATAATTGTTTGAACGGCGGCTGTTGCCGTCCCGATTTTATTTCTTCGTAATAAGTCCTTTGGCTACTACCTCTCCGTTCTTGACCAGTTCTATTTCCCCGTAGGTAAAGCCCATTTCTTTGATAGCGATAAATCGGATATAATCGTGATATTCCGATTTCTTTGCAAAATTTCGCCCCGTAAGGTTGTTGAAAATCATCGGAAGCGAAAACTCGCAATCCGACCGGAGTACGGCTTTTCCGTTCTGCCGGATTTCGTGGGTCGGGTTCTGTTTATTCGTGTCTGTTTTCATGGTATCGGTGTTATGGGCGGCTTTCGCCGCCCCGATTCTAATTATTGAAAGATTTAGGATTATGCTGTCAGTCGATTTTCTATAAGGTGCATATTGTGCTGAACGAGTTTTATAATCTGCTTGTGGTACGGACTGTCCTCGTTGCATACGCCTCGGCTCTGCGCCACTTTGAGCCGGGAGAGCGAAACCTCGACCGTTTCCAATCGTTTGCCGTCCATCGTGGCCGAGAGGATCAGCGAATCGTCTCGGCGGTAATATTCGTTGGTAAAGACGCAATGGTGCATGGCTTCGCCTTCCTGCCGGAACTGCTCGATGCTCTCCAAGACCCGGACGTGGATTTTGCCGTCCGTGAGGTCGAGGCCGAAAAAATGTCCTTTTGCGTTCCGGTATTCCTGCTCATGGCGCATCGCTTCCCGTATGCGTTCCTGCTCTTTCTGCTTGCGTAAGTATTCCATTTTCCGCCTTACATATTGGTCGTGCTCCGCTTTGAGGTCTGCGGGGCACACATATTTGGCGTTTCGTAAATCCTTATTAAAAAAACGCAATAAGTCTATATAGTCGCACCACATTCCCGCATCGGTAATTGCGTACCCGCTGCGGGTAACGATACGGATACTCGGCCAGTAGTCGTCCAATGTGCAGGGATTCTCGGCAAAGTGTTTCAAGAGTGTAACCTGTCCGGCTTTGAGCAGGGTTTCGGCGCGGCTGTCGCGCAGCAGGGCGCAGAACATCTCCGGCGGGGATATGTGGTAAAACTGTCCGTTGTAACCGCTTCTTCGCAGTTCGGGCAGGAGTTGCGGCCGGGGATGAACACAACGGGGATGGATATTATACAGCGGCTTATAGGGGCGCAGTTCCAGCGGGGTGTCGTACTGCCAGCCTGTTGCGAACGAGAATTCCGGGCGCAGTCTCGCACGGGTGGCACATCGCCCGTCCGGGGCTATCCACCGCTGCACGACTTCGAAATGAATGTATTTCGCTCTTTCTCCGATACGGACATAGTAGGCCAGATATACGAAGCGTAATACCTGCATCCCGTTATGGACGGTCATAAACAGGGCGTAGTTCGCCGTGTCGTAAATCCGGCGCAGGTGGTTGTCGTCTATGGTCAGCCGGGTGTGGCACGAGGGGCAGATACAATGCTTCCGCGCCGTCTTGTCCCTCCATGCGTGTCCGCACTCGGTGCAAGTTATCACGCCTTTTGTCGTCCTGCGTCCGTAGCGGACGAAGCATCGGTCGAACGCCCATCGTATCTGCCGGGCGGAGATGGGGCGGAGCGTGCGCCCCGCCTCTTCTATTTGCTGTTCAAAACTATTTCTCGGTTGCATAATCTTGATAGTTCGGATTGATGAATTAGGCGGCAATGCGCTTTTGGATAAGGGGCATATTGTCATTTACAAGCTGCACGATTTTGTCGTGATACTCCGTTTGTTTGTTGCATACGCCCCGGCTTTGAATAACTTTGAGTTGGGAGAGGGATACTTCTACGGTTTCGATGCGTTTACCGTCAATGGTTGCCGAAAGAATAAGCGAATCGGCTTTTTTATAGTATTCGTTCGTGCCGACGCAATGGTGCATGGCCTTTCCCTCCATGATGATTTCTTTCACACTCTCCAACACCCGAACGACGATCTGTCCGTCCGAAAACGCAAGGCCGAAGAATTTGGCTTTGGCTCTATGGTAGGCGCACTCTTTCTGAAAATATGCGGAGAGGTTTTCGGCTATTTCCCGCTCGGCTTCCCTGCGGGCGATTTTGGCTATACAGCGGTCATGTTCCCGTTTAAGGTCTGCGGGGCATACATATTTGGGGCTGTGCAGGTCTTTGCCCAATGTCCGCAAAGCGTCTATATAGTCGCACCATGTCGTTGCATCCGTGATTTTATAGCCGTTGCGGACAGCGATACGGATACTCGGCCAATATTTGTCGAATCTCCGACCGCTATCATTCAAATACAGTTGTAATAGGCAGTCTTGCCCCATTTTGAGCAGGGATTCCGCCCGGTTATCCGAGAGCAGGACACGGAGTAAGGTCGTAGGGTTCTGACCATATAATCCGCCTTTATATCCCGTTCGTTTCAGTTCGGGGATGAGTTTCATACGAGGGTATATATCATCCGTATAAATTTTGTCATATACCCACGATTCGCCGTGCAGTTCCAAATCGGACGAATAAATCCACAGATCGTAATATATCGTTCCCCATACCCGGCTCCGGGCGAGTGTGCAGTATTTGCCGTCGGGGGCTATCCAACGTTGCATGACTTCGTGGCAAAAGCGGTTCAGCGGTCGTCCGACTTTGGCATAATAATTCACCATAAACACCCGCACGACCTGCATCCCGTCGCAAGCGGTTATATAGGTAACGTATTCCCGTTGCTGGAATTTCTGCCTGCGAGTATTTTCTATCCGCAGTCGTGTTCCGCAGGCGGGACAGGTGCAATATTGCTGTTTGGTATCGTTGTGGAACACCTTGCCACAGTCGAGGCAGGTAACGACACCTTTTCTCGTGCGCTGGCCTACCGATTCGATAACTTTTGTGTAGGCCCAGCGTTCCTGTGCCGGGGTCAGCGGTGGCAGTTTCTTGCTTGCTTCGACTGCTTTCTGTTGGAATTTATTTCTCGGTTTCATGGTGTATCGAATTAAAATAGTGATGACTGGGTGGTTGTTTCGGTCTTCTTGGTCTTGTTCTTCCCCTGCGTAATTTTCCGGTAGGCTTCGTCCGTTGCCTTTTGCATGGCTTGGCGCCGTGCTTCGGCCTTTTCTTCCTCGGTCAGTACAATAGTGTGGTTCACCACGACATTACATTTGAGGGGCTTGCCGATGTCGATGTCGTCCTCGTCGTAGTAGTGCATGGCGAGCGAGTAGATTTCATCGTCCGCGAAGCCGTTGCACCCGCTTTGCTTCACATAATTGAGGATGAATGTTATACAGTCGTCGATGTTTTTCTTGGGGTTGGCGTACCGGAGTGCGAACAATTCGTCCTCCTGCGCCCGGCGCTGTAAATAGCTTTGGATCGTCTGTTTGAAATAATCGGTCGCTTTATTCTCTTGTGCCATGATGGTTTGTTTTTATGGGGGACGGGGTTACCGTCCCCGGGTGAATGTTCAAAAGAGCCAAAAATCAATGTCTTCGTCCGTGAGGGCATAAGTGTTCCTTATGCTGTTGAGATATTCGGCGTATGCTGTTCTAAACCGGGCATTACATTCCTGTAAATCGCCCCGGACGGGATGCGCTTCGCACCATTGTTTGAGAAAAACTTCGTTTGCCTTTAAGAACCGGAGAAATTGGGTGAGTTCGGGCGGCTCCGGGGCATCGTCGGGCAGGAAAAACATGCTTCCGCGCAGTTCGCCCGTTTGGGGATGTCGTGTAAACAACTGCCGGGCGGTTCCGATTCGGATATAATTGTCTTTTATACCGTACCGCTGTGTAACCACCGGAATATCGACGGTCGTCTGAACCGAAAAGGGGGTTACTTTGATTGCATTGCGCTGGATATATTCGCCCTCTTGGAGTATGACTTTTGCATTAGCCTGCGGTTCGCTTTGGGTGATATATTCGTTGAGTGTCATATCTGTTGTTTTTTGCAGGGGATCGGGGCCACCGCCCCCCCCGGATTGGATTACTGTCTTTGCGGATTACTTGATAAGCGTGTCGGTTAGATAGAATTTGCGGTGGCAATCCTTTTTCTTGAGTGCTTCCCCGATGAGCCACGCGAACCGTTCGCGTCTGAAGTCCTCGGATTTATCCTTGTGGCACGTCCAAGTCTCCTCCTTTTCGTATTGCCTGGCCTGTTCCTCCAATATGGGCAGGTATTCCGCCGTTGCGCTGTCCATTCGGAGGTAGTCTTTCGTGCCTTTGTGCCGGAAAGAGACGAGGCAGTAATTCTCGGGGTACAGGCGTATCGTTTCGGTGGATTTCTCATAAAAACAGACCGCCAAATATTTGTCTGACACTTTTTTGTAGGTAAAATTGTTATGGCAGTATTTTTCTATCGTGTCGGAAATGATCGCATCTTCGGATAATTCCTCCCGCAGTTCCTTTTCCACCCGTCTGAATGCGTCGGACAATGAGGGATAAACGGCGGTTATTTCTATCCGTTTGTTTTTGGTTTCGTCTTCGGTCTGCTTACGGGTCGATGCGATGATAATGTTGTAGCGGTTGTCGCTCCATGTTTTGACCTCGATGTAATACCCTAAATCCGTGTTGATTGCATTGTGGGTGTTAAACGTGTCGGTCGAGCCTTGCCTTTGCAGATAAATGGTTCTCATATTTTCGGATTTTTATGATTCGTTAGTTTATGTGGGGACGGGGTTACCGTCCCCGAATTGGACTTCGGGATTATTCGGTCATGCCGATTAACTCGCGCACCTGCATTTCTTTCGCTTTGGGAAAGATCCACCCGGCGCATTTCTCTCCGCGGTAGGTCAGTCGCCCGTTGAACCGTCCGCCGAGGTCGGATAATGCGTCCTTTATGGGCTTCGTATCTCCGAATAGGGCTATCGCTTTCTCGGAGTAGTTCACGAGGATAAAATCGCCTTGAACAGTGGTTTGCCCTTGTTCTTGTTCCGGTGTGCGCTCCGGCTTGGGGCTACTGAGCCGGATATTATTCTCATCTCCGGCGATATAGGCCAGAGCGTCGATAAATCCCTCGCGGGTGTAGTGGGTCATTTTGTGGATGCTCCACCCCGAATAAGGGCTTCTGCCGAGCGTGAAACCGGGGGAACGGTGTTCGTAGTCCTTGTTATATTCGGCCAAATACGCCGTTTCGGGCAGATTTCGGGCGGCTTTACGCAGTTCCCCGAAGCCGTTGCGGGGCGTGGTCGAAAAGCCGAGTATCACGGTGCGGACGCTGGTCGTTTCCCTGCATTCGTAGGAGGGGTCGGTGTATTCCGTTTCGTTGAGTTCGGCCACGATGACCCCCTGCACGTTATCGGGCATAATCCGGCGCAGTCGTTCCGCACCGATTGCCGCGATCCGGTCGTGTTCGGTCTTTGCACGGGCTTTCGCGTCGGCTTCGTCCTTTGCTTTTTGCTCCGCTTCGGCAACAAGGGCGGCAACCTCGAAAGCGTCCATAAATTCCGCGGGCGCGTCGGTGTAGTACATGCCGATACCGAATTTCCGCGAGTATGGCCGGAGGATGTCGGTACGGTGGATTTCTTTCGTGTCGGTGTTTATCATGTGATACATATATCCGTCTGCGTCGTGTTCGACTTTGTAGATTACATACCGGATAGTAAAGGCGCCGGGGCCTTCATGGATGACGATTTGGTTTTCCTTTGCGACTTGGATTTCGGTGTCGGTGGTCGTCCCGCCGAAAAGAGAATAATACTTTGCCATGATTTTTAGGATTTTAGAAGATTTGGGAAAAGAGAAAGGAGAAAAAGCCGATCAGAACGACGAGAGATAAAAGACAGGAGAGAATACCCCGCAGGATGTCATAGCAGAACACAAAGGCCAAAACGACCCAAATAAAGCCGCTCCCGAAGAGATGAAAACCCAGCGCGACAGCCCCGATTTTCAGCCCTGCCCGCAAACCCGCACCCATGCTGAGTGGAAGGTTGGAGGTTTTCGGTTTCCTGTTCTTATTTTCTGTGCTTTTCATAACCTTTCGACTTTTTTTTTATGCCGTAGCGGAGCCGGTGTGGATGGTATCTGGTTTCAGGAGCATGAAAAAGAAGGGCTTAGCCCATGTCAAGATTTTTGCGGGAAATACGCTCGCCCGAAGGGAAAGAGGAAGATTTTTCGCAAAACCGCCTCGGCGGCTTGATCTTGCAGGGGCGTGCAGCCCGTAGATACCTTTGCTTCTGAAACCAGATACCATCCACACCGGGTTCGTGAAGGCGGCTTATAAATGAGGAGAAAGGTTATGAAAAGTGCGGAAAATAACTGTGGCGAAGGGCGTAACGGATCAGCCCTTCGCCCGCACATCAGCTACAAAAAAGCCCGTATCCTGATTTGAGGATACGGGCTTGCGTGCCGCCGGAGCGACA
>ERZ779671.868-NODE-868-length-14254-cov-2.130150_pt1 | contig 14254 bp, 10 predicted proteins | sample MGYA00511074_ERZ779671 | MGnify/ENA primary metagenome ERZ779671 (study PRJEB29588, sample SAMEA2158454) | human gut metagenome | biome: human gut; feature: human-associated habitat; material: faeces | place: Denmark | collected 2008/2010 ... | reverse complement strand
TGATGCGGTTCTGTATGTGCATGATACATTTGTGGTATACATGGTGTCCGATGACAGCGAAACGGCACAGGGAATAATAAGTGATTATCTGGAATGATCTTCCAGGTGATCATTTTTTTTGTCTGCATTTCCTTGTGTAACACCGGGACAGATCATTCATATTATAGTAATAAATCCGCTGTCAATAAAATAAGATAAATAAAGAGCGCTGTATGCGGTTGTAATTTTATGCACTGGCATGTATTATTATGTATAATGTATACAATAAGAGCTGTAATATTTAGAAAAGGTGCGAAGTAAAATGAAAAATATAAAAATAAGTGTTATAATGCCTGTTTATAATGTAGAGAAATTTGTTGGCAAGACAATTGAAAGTGTATTAAATCAATCGTTAAAAGAGATTGAATTTTTTGCTATAGATGATGGTACTCCAGATAATAGCGGAAAAATTTGCGATGACTATGCAAAAAAGGATAAAAGACTAAAAGTAATTCATAAAAAAAATGGTGGAGCACCAGAAGCGAGAAATGTTGCTATAGAACAAGCTAAAGGAAAATATATGTATTTTATTGATTCAGATGATTGGATAGAAGAAGATTATTTGGAAAAAATGTATGATTTAGCCGAAAAGAATAATGCTGATGCAGTTATCACAGGTTTTTATATGGAATACTATCAAAATGGGAAAGATGTGACTTATTGTACAAATTGTGATGATAATGTATATAGCAAAGAAGAATTTAGAAAAAATGCGTATAAGTACTTAAATAATAGTTTATTAAGTTTGCCTTGGAATAAATTATATAAATCTGAAAGAATACAAACAGAAAATATTAGATTCCCAAAAACAAAATGGGATGACCATCATTTTAATATGGAATTTTTTATGAACAATGGTGTTGTTGTAACATCCTCAATGAAAAAATATCATTGGTATCGTTCTAGAAAAGGTTCAGAAACAATGATAAATTATAGTGATCCAAATATGTTTAAAAAAAGAAAGGAACATTACGAACATATTATTAAACTATATGAACATTGGAATGTAAATGACGAAAAAAGTATTGATTCCATCAGTTGTTACTATGTTGGAAGGTTGTTTCAATGTATACAAGAACTTGTTGATAATAAAAATATAAAATATGCAGAAAAAAGAAGAAAGGTTTATGAAATATTGAATGATAAAGAGACAATATACGCTTTAAAAAATTCAAATGGCTTATCAAAAAAATTCAAAATATTATCAATTCCAATGAAAATTAAGTCTGTTTCATTATCTATGTTTTTTGGAAGAATTGTAAGTATTATAAGAAAATTATTTCCATCTTTATTTATTAAATTGAAGGAAAAAGAAGTGCATGAAACTAAATAAGCTGTATCGAAAAATAGATAAATATGATGTAATTAGTTTTGATATATTTGATACACTTATTATCAGAGCAGTTAACAATCCTAAACAAATATTTGATGTTGTGGGAAATAATTTTAACGAATTTTTTCAAAAAAAAACAAACGATTATAAGGAAAAAAGAATTTTATGTGAAAAAAAAATAACTGATCATGTTCCAAATTTAGATGATATATATGTTGAAATGGCTAAATTTTATACAAAAGAGGAATGTAATTGGTTAAAAAATAATGAAATTGAAACTGAAAAAAAATATTGCATATTGAATAGAAAAATACAAAAATTATACAATTATTGTATAGAAAAAAATAAAATTATTTATGCGGTTAGTGATATGTATCTACCTTCAAAAATATTAAAAGAAATATTACAAAAATGTGGTTATAATAAAATTAAAAAAATCATTGTATCATGTGAAAAAGGATACACAAAAGATTCTGGGCTTCTTTTTAAAGAAATCCCGTATAATAAAAATAAAATTCTGCATATTGGAGATTCTTTTAAAGCTGATTATTTGGGTGCGCATAGAGCTGGTATAAAGTCAATAAAAATTTCAAGAAAGCATTTTGACAATAGTAATGATAACTATGAACAAATAATAAACATTAATGATAAGTTCAATAATTATTTTTATAACATTGGATACAAAAAACTTGGGCTTGTTTTATTAATGTTTGCAAGATGGATAGAAGAAAATTTAAGAAAGAAGAAGATAAATAAAATATATTTTTTAGCACGAGAAGGTAAAATATATAAGGATGTTTTTGATTTATTATATACAAACAAATATGAAACTAAATATCTTTATATTTCAAGGAAATCAATTACAATTGCAAATTATCATTATAGAAAATTTAATAATTTAACTGAAATTCTTGATTATTTTACTATTAAAAAGAATTCAACTATAAATGATGCTATAAATTACTTAAATGTTTCTATTAAATTTGATAAAAATAAAATGACATCTATATTTAAAATGAATGATTGTATTTATAATTATGTGAATGATGATTTACTGTATAAAGAATTATCAAATAAAATACAACAAGAAAGTAGAAAAGTTAATAATGAAACATTAGCATACTTTGAGCAAGAAAATATTGAAAATGATTTTGCAATCGTAGATATTGGATGGAATGGTACAATGCAGAAATGTTTGGGTGAATTTTTGAAAAATAATAATGTTAATTTTAATATGAATGGTTTTTATTTCACTCTATTTAAAAAATTAAGAAATGCTTCTTCCTTTGTGAAAAATGATGATTTTATATTCGATTCAATAAAGGACAACCCTATATTATTGGAAAATTTATTTCAATGCGTTGATGGAAGTACTATTGGATACAAAAAAGTTGATAATAAGATAATTCCTGTAAAAAGAAAAATTGAATTTGATGATTACAGTCAATGCGCAATCAAAGAAATTGATAAAGGAATAATTGATTTCATAAATATATGGAAAACTTATGGATTTGTTAATAATTATAGTATATTATATAATAAAGCAATGTATAATTTGAGTAAATTTATAGATAAGCCATCAAAACAATCAGTTATTATGTTTAGTAATTTTAAATATAGCGATACAAAGGTATCAAATATAATATATACAAAAACAAATTTATTTAATATAAAAAATGGTATTGTTTTGAGCGGCTGGAAGTATGGATATTTAAAAAAAATATTTAAATTTAATTTTAATTATAAAAAAATAGTAAAGGTGTTAAAAAGGTGTAAATAAATATGAAAAAAAAGGTAATTGTTATAGGAATGACAAATATTTTAGGTGGTGTCGAAACTTTTATTAGAAATACTTATTTAAATTTTGATTATTCAAAATTTGAAGTTGATTTTTTACATCATTCAAAATCAGGAATTTTATTTGAAAATGAGTTTAAAAAAAATTCATCTAATATTATTTATTGTGAAAAATTTTTGAGGCATCCAATCAAATCATATTTTAGATTAAAAAAAATTTATTCATCTGGAAATTATGATATAGTGCATTGCAATGCATGTTCTGCAAATATGTTAGTATATTTTTTACCAGTTATATTTTTTAAGAAAAAACCATTAATAGTTATGCATAGTCATAATGGATCTAGTCACAAAAAGTTACGACATTATATATTTAGATTTATACTAAATAAAATTGTTGATGTTAGGTATGCGTGCTCTGATGTTGCTGGAAAATGGATGTATGGAGGCAAGTATGAGTTTGAGGTTATACCAAATGGAATTAATCTGGATAGTTTTAGATTTAATTATGAATATAGAAAAAGTTTAAGAAAGACATATGAGATAAAAGACAATGATGTTGTTTTAGGATCTGTAGGAAGATTAGAAAATGTAAAAAATCATAAATATATAATAGATATAATGAAAGGGTTGCCAAATAATTATAAATATTTTATAATTGGTGATGGAAGTTTAAAAAAAGATTTAGAGGAACAAATAGAAAAAATGAATTTACAAAATAGGGTATTTATTGTTAAAAATAAACTAAATATAAATGAATTTTATCAAATGTTTGATGTTTTTGTTATGCCATCTTTATTTGAGGGATTGCCAATGGTCTGTATAGAGGCACAAACATCAGGATTGCCATTAATTTTATCTAATAATATTTCAAAAAATACTAAATTATCTGAAAATGTGTGTTTTGTTGATTTAAATAATCAAATTAAATGGAAGAACAAAATATTGGAGTATGCAGACTTGAATTTAAATCGCAATAATATAGATATGAAATATTTGGATAAGTTTAATAGTAGAAAGGTTGCTGAAAAAATTGGTAAAAAATTTATATCAGAATCAGAAAAAAAATGACATTAGTTTCTTTTTTTTAATATTATTGTTTGTCCCTTTTTTTAAACCAGATATAGTTGTTTCTTTTCCAAAACTAAATTATATATATTATGCATTATTGGTAATTAGTCTGTTTATTATAGTATTAAATTATATAAAAAATCATAGCCTTAATAAATTTATAATTTTATACATAATGTATTTCATAATTACATTAATTTCAACAATTATAAATGATGGAAATATACCAAAAATGCTTGTTGATTTTTTGCAAAATATCGGAATTATAATGGCAATTGAAATCTATAGTAAAAAAAATTGCGAAAAATTGTTTAAAGTGCTTACTGTAATGTTTTATTCGATTACAATATTAAATACCTTAAGTTTTATATTGGTACCTGAAGGAATAGTTAAAACTCAAATTATGAAAGAACCAATATATTTTTTGGGAATTGATAATAGATTTTCTTTTAATTATTTGCCAGGAATATGCATTATTTCAATTTATGATTATTTAAGAAAAAATAAATTATCAATATTAACATATTTATATATGTTAATAACTTATGTAACATTTATATATTTTTGGAGCGCTGGTGCCCTTGTTGCTGAGACATTGTTAATAATTTATATTTTGTTTTTAAGAAATAAAATTAATATAAATCCAAAAAAATATCTTACTATTGATTTAATAGCATTTATATCACTTGTATTTTTTAGAATTCAAAATTTGTTTTCATTTTTAATAGTTGATGTTTTACACAAGGATTTAACATTATCTTCAAGAACCTTTCTGTGGGATAAGGCAATAAAAATTATTAAGAATAATATATTTATTGGAATTGGTGTCCAAAAATCTGAATATATGTTAAATAATATTTCTGCATATCATTCACACAGTTATTTTTTAAATATACTTGTTCAATCAGGAGTATTTGGCTTAATATCATTTTTATTATGTATTTTTGTTTCATTAAAAAAACTTAGTCAGTATGAAAATAGCAATATATCAAAAATAATATCATTTACAATTTTTTCAATGCTTATTATGTTACTTGTTGATACATTTGATATAACCTGCAATATGATATTATTATTATCAATAGGTTACTATGTTGGGAATTTAACAAAAGGAGAAGATTATGAATAAGAAAAACAAAATTGGGGTAATTACACTACATAACAGTTATAATTATGGTGCAGTATTGCAAGCGTATGCAACATGTGAGTATATTAAATCAATAGGATATAAAGATGTTGAATTAATTAATTATGAAAACAAATATGAGAAGAAGAGCAAAGAACCTTTAAAATTTATTTTTTCTGGAACTATAAAAAGTCAAATAAAAAAATTTATTCAATATGTAATTTTTGGTAAAAATAGGCATTTGAAAAAAGGATTCAAAAGATTTAATAATAGTATGAAAAAATCTAATTATGCGGAAGATGTGCAGCAGATAGAAAATCAGAAATATGATATTCTTATATCGGGAAGTGATCAAATTTGGAATCCTGTTATATTTGATGGAATTGATTCAATATTTTTTCTGAACTTTTCTAATGAGGCTAGAAAAATATCAATTTCATCAAGTGCTGGAAGTTATATTTTTTCACAAAATGAAATGAAAGATGTATCAGGATATCTTAATAAATATGATGCGATTAGTGTTAGAGAAGAAAGCTTAAAAAAACAATTAGAAAAAAATATTGACAAAGAAATTTTTGTATCAACAGATCCAACATTACTATTGTCAAAACTAGAATGGGAAAATAGGCTTAAAAGCAACAATAGATATAATGAAAATGAATCAGAATATATTTTATTATATTTAGTAGATGCAAATTTAAAAGTGTATGAAAAAGAAATAATTTCTTTAAAACAGAGAATAAAATTACCAATTTGGATTATAACACCATATAAATTTAAATTTAAAAATATTGATAAAAATATTGTAAGTGCTAGTCCAGAGGATTTTATATCTTTGGTATCAAATGCTACTTATATTATAACAAATTCGTTTCATGGTGTTATATTTTCTACGAATTTTTCTAAACCATTTGTTGCATTAGAAAATCATAAAAATCCAAAAAGAACATTTGATTATCTAAAATCTATTAGTTTGGAAAATAGGATAGTAAAAAATGAATCAGAAGCAAGAAAAATTTCAATAATGTTTGAGTATCAATTTTCAAAACAAAAGTTAAATGGTTTAGTTGATAATACAAAAAAATGGATTATAAAGAATATAGATAAATAATGTTAAGAGGTATGTATGAAGAAAGACAATAAAACAAAAGAGTTTGCTAAAAATACGGCTATTATTCTTTTTGGTAAGATTTTTACACAATTAGTTATATTTTTACTATTACCAGTTTATACATCAGTATTGAATCCAGAAGAGTATGGAATTGTTGATTTAATAATAACATACGTAAATTTACTTGCACCATTAGCTTCGTTGCAACTTGAAAATGCCATTTTTCGTTTTTTGGTTGATTGTAGAAAAAAACATAACAATAAAGTAAAATATATAAGTACTAGTACTTTTATGCTTATAATAACTACTTTTATAACTATTTTTATTGTAGGGTTAATAGATGTTATTTTTAATATTGATTATATAAATTATATGTTAGTGTTGATAATTAGCACGATGATGATTAATTATTTACTTCAAATAGCAAGAGGATTAGGAGATAATATAAGTTATTCGATTGGTAGTATGATTGTAGGTATTGCTAATGTTATTTTTAATATTATATTGTTAGTTATTTTTTCTTTTGGCGTAGAGGGAATGATTTCAAGCCAAATTATAGCAAATGTTTTAGGGTGTATTTTTATAATTATTAAAGTTAGAGTTTATAAATATGAAAAATATAGTGGGATTGATAAAAAAATATGCAAAGAACTATTGAAGTATTCAATACCACTTATTCCCAATAATATAGGATGGTGGATTATTAATGCTTCTGATAGAACTATTATTTCTATTTTTTTAAAAGTTAGTAAAAACGGTATTTATTCGGTTTCTAATAAGTTTTCAACCGCTTTTGTTACGATTTTTCAAATGGTAAATTTATCATGGACAGAATCCGTCGTTCTACATATAGATGATGATGATAGTGATATATTTATTTCTAATATGATAAATAATATTTTGAAAATATTTGCTTCTATAATGTTATTAATAATTATTGCAATTCCAATTGTTTTTAATTTTTTAATAGATCAAAAATATGCGGAATCATATTTGTATATTCCACCATTATTATTGGGTTCTTTCTTTAATATTGTTGTTGGTTTACTTAGTTCAGTTTATGTTGCAAAAAAGTTATCTAATGAACTTGCAAAAACGTCTATTTTTGCAAGTTTAATAAATATTATTGTAAATGTTGTTTTTATTAAATTTATAGGAATATGGGCAGCAATCATTTCTACAATTATTTCATTTATATCTATGTCAATATATCGATATATCGATATAAAAAAATATATAAAAATAAAATTTAATTTTAAATTTTTAATATCATTAATGTTTATGTTTGCATTTAGTTATTATATGTATTTAATTAATAGTTTTAAATTTAACATAATAAATATTTTTTTAGTACTAGTTTATATATTGTATATAAACAGAAAATATTTTTTAATATTAATTAATAAAATGAAGAATGGAGTAAAACAAAATGAAAAAATATGATTATTTAATAGTAGGATCAGGATTATTTGGTTCTACATTTGCAAATTTAGCGAATAAAGCAGGTAAAAAAGTTTTAGTTATAGATAAGAGAGAACATATAGCTGGTAACATTTATACAGAAAATGTAGAAGGAATAAATGTTCATAAATATGGTGCGCATATATTTCATACAGATTATAAAGATGTATGGGATTATGTTAATTCATTTGTTGAATTTAATAGATATACAAATTCACCAGTAGCAAGAATAGGTAATGAAATATATAATATGCCTTTTAATATGAATACTTTTTCAAAAATATGGAATGATGTATTTACACCAGATGATGCGTTAAGACATATAAATGAGGAAAGAAAAGAAATGGAAGGTAAAGAACCATCAAATTTAGAAGAACAAGCAATAAGTTTAGTTGGTAGAACGATATATGAAAAATTAATAAAAGGATATACAGAAAAACAATGGAATAGAAATTGTAAAGATTTACCAGCATTTATTATTAAGAGATTGCCAGTAAGATTAATATATGATAATAATTATTTTAATGATAAATATCAAGGTATACCAATTGGAGGATATACTAAATTAGTAGAAAAAATGTTAGAAGGAATAGAAGTAAAATTAAATACTAATTTCTTTGATGATGTTGAATATTATAAATCTATAGCAGAAAAGATAGTGTATACCGGTCCAATAGATGAATATTTCAATTATAAACTTGGTGAACTTGATTGGAGAAGTTTAAGATTTGAAGAAAAAATTCTTGATTGTGAAAATTATCAAGGAAATGCTGTTGTAAATTATACTGGTCATGAAGTAGAATATACAAGAGTGATAGAACATAAACATTTTGAGTATGGTACTCAAGAAAAAACAGTAATAACATATGAATATCCTGCTGATTACAAAAAGGGAATGGAAAAATATTATACTGTTAATGATAAAAAAAATAATAAACTTGCTGAAGAATACAGAAAACTATCAACACAAGAAGAAAATGTAATTTTTGGTGGAAGACTTGCAGAATATAAATATTATGACATGGATGATGTAATAAAATCTGCAATGAATGTATTAAATGGGGGATTTTAATATGAGAGAAAAATTAAAGAAAATAACATTTCTAGTAAAAATTAAAAAAAATTTAGAGATGTTTGTTGAGTATATACATGATTATCATTTTTTTAGAAAAAATTATATGAATAATGTCCATGATATGAAATCTATGAGTTATGAAATATCGCTCATAACTCACAGTATTGAAAAGGCATTTTTAAATCCAAAGCCAAGAAGATTTGGAATAAAAAAGGTTTATAGATTAATTGAGATATTAAATGAAATAAATAAAAATGAGTATAGTTACAAAGTTGGAATAAATATACTTATGACGTATAAAACTTTTTATGAAAAAAATAACTGGCAAAATGCTGAAGAATATACAAATGTATCAAAATTTTTGTCTGATAAATCAGATGTTATAAAATATAATGTTGGAAAAATAGATTGCAATTTAGAAAATTTAAATTTTAATGTAAATTATGGTGATTTTTTAAATGATAGACATTCTGTAAGAGAATTTTTAAATAAAAAGATTTCTGATAAAGATATTGAATATGCAGTTAATTGTGCAATTTTAACTCCTTCAGCTTGTAATAGACAGATGTGTAAAATTTATTATGTTGATAATAGCAAATTAAAAGAGCAGGTAAAAAAATTTGCAATGGGATTGGGCAATTTTGATTTAACTGGCGCAAATTATTTTATAGTTACGTTTGATGTTAAAGCATTTCATTATTCAGGTGAGAGAAATCAAGGTTGGCTTAATGCCGGTTTGTTTGCTATGAATTTTGTAAATGCATTACATTCTTTAAAAATAGGCAGTTGTTTTATTGAGGTTGGCAATAGTTTTAAATGTGAAAAAAAATTAAAAAAAGAACTAGGTATACCTGAAAGTGAGAGAATTGCTATTATTATAACAGCAGGATATTATAAAAAGGTATTTTCTATTCTTAGTAGAGATAGAAAGGAATTATCAAGCATATATAAAGAGTTAAAATAGATAAATTTTAAATAATAAGAAAAAATATATAAATCAAGTAAAATAACTTGATTTTTTTAATATTAACTATTAAAAATTTAAAATAAATTTGTTATAATTATTAAAAGATATAGTAGGTGTTTTATGAAGAAGTTTTTATGTATATTAATTATGATAGTTATATTACTATTTCCTAGTAATATATATGCTAAAAGTGTTAATAATGAAAGAAATTATGCTAACGTAGTATTTTTTACATATTTTAATGGGGATTTAGAGGGTAAAAAATATATGGAAGATAATTATAAAACTATAATGGAGTATTATAATGGTTCTAGTGAAACTAGTGTTAAGAATTATTTAGAGAATATATCTTATAATAATTTTCATTTATATAATTTATTTCCTCAAATAAATGATAGTACTTTTATTCCAATTGAACTTAGTATTACAGAAGATGATGCGAATAATTCTAATTATGATTCAATTATTATTAGTGATGTTTTAAAAAAATATCCAAATGTTAGTGGAACAATTGATTATGATAATGATGGTATTGTTGATAATTTAACTATTATTTTAAGGAATAAAGCTGATAATGCTGGTTCTAATTCATCTCTTGTATCTCATAAGAGTGATTATCCTGGTGGTAATGATATAACATTATCTAATAAGTCTTTAGGTACTTATAATATGCTTAATACATATTCAATTAGAAATACTAAGAGTTCTGTTATTATTCATGAATTTATGCATTCTTTAGGTTATCCAGATTTATATAATAGTAATAATGATTATCCAGTATTTACTTGGGATATTATGGGTAATGTTATTTCACCACCTCCATATTCACTTGCTTATTTAAGAAGTTATTTTACAAATTGGCTTAGTATTGATGAAATTACTAAATCTGGAACTATTACATTAAATACTCAAGATAACAAAGATGGTAATCAAGCATATATAATTAAATCACCATTAAATGATTATGAATTTTTTGTTGTAGAATATAGAAAGAAACCAACTTTATTTGATAAGATAGACAGAAGTATAAGTAATAGTGGTGTTATTGTATATAGAATTAATACAACAATAACTGGTTTAAGTAATAAATTTGGTTCATATGGTGTATATGTATATAGAGATAATTCTTTTGCTTTAAATAGTACTCCATCTTCAGCAGTTTATAATACAGTTTTTTCTAAAGAACTTGGTAGAACAACTGTAGGTAATAGTGATTTAAATAGTAAAGATAAAGCATTATTATATAGTGATGGAACTAATTCAGGTATAGTACTTAGTGAAATAGGTTCATCAAGTTCAAATAGTATTACATTAAATGTAAGTATTCCAAATAAAGATGATTTAGATGTTTGGAATGAATTAAAATATGTTGATATTAATAAAAATAGTGGTTATAAAGTTCAAACATCTATAGAAATGAATAATAAAATATATGTGGGTTCAATAACAAATAATAAATTATATACTACTGTTTATGATAATGGTAATTGGAGTACTATATCAAATGGTACTAATATTGTTATTGGTGATGTATCTCCAAGTACAATGGAATTTAAAATAATTAATAATAAATTATATTTAATATATGGTTGTTGGAATAAAATAGGTGTTTATTCTTTTGAAAATAATACATGGAAAAAAAGAGCAGAATATAACTATTCAACTGGTTATATGAGTACTGAAGTAATAAATAATGAATTATATATTGCTAATATGTATGACAATAATAATGCTGAATTATTAAAATATAAAGATGATAATATAACTAAAGTAACTAATTATTATAGTGGTTCATTTGTAGGTGATCCAAAAGTTTTATCAATTAATAATAAAATATATTTAATGGTAAGAGAATCTAGTACTAAAAAGATAAAAATATATGAATATAGTAATAATATTCTTAAAGAAATTAATAATGATATATTAGTTAATTCATATGATGCGAAAGATTTAAATAATAAAATAATTATTGCTGGTAAAAATACTGGTGATATTGAATTATATGAATTTGATGGAACTAATTTTAAAAAGAAAACTGAAACAATTCCATATAATTTACCACAATTATTTAAATCACAAGGTAATCTTTATTTAAGAACAATTAAAGATCCAACTGATATATATAGTAATGATAATGTATTAATGGTTTATTCATTATCCGATAAAGTTACAATGGAAGGAAATAATATTGCAAGTGGTGTAAATGCAGATTATAATGGTGTATTTTCTATAGGTAATAGATTATATATTTCATATATAAAAGACGATATAACCCATATTAAGTATAAAGAATCAAATAATAGTTTATTATCTTTAAGTATTACGTCACCAAATAAAATAACTTATACAGTTGGTGATAATGTAGATTTAACTGGTTTAAAAGTAATTGCTAATTATACTAAAAATAGAAAAGAACTTAGTAATAATGAATATACTATAACTAATTTTAATACAAATAAAGTGGGTAGTTATAGTGCTACTATAACATATGAAGGAATTAGTAATTCATTTAATTATGAAGTAATTGAAAAAGTAATATTAAACCCACTTAAAAGCATTAACTTAAATAAAACTAGTGACACAAAATATATAGGTGAAACAGAAAATTTAACTGTTATTTATAATCCAAGTAATACAACTGATAATAAAAGTATTACATGGACAACTAGTAATAGCAAAGTAGCAACTATTAATAACGGAGTTGTAAAAGCAGTAGGAGTAGGTAATGCTGTTATAACTGCTAAAGTAATGAATAAAACTGCTACTTATAATATTACTGTAAAGAAAAAAGAAAATAGACCAATAACTTATAAATATACATATGATAGTTCTAAAAAAATAATATATAAATTAAATAATAATATTAATATAAATAAATTTAAAAATAATTTAAATTATAATCCTATAATAAAGAGTAACAACAATATCTTAAAAGATAATGATTTAATTAGAACAAATATGACTATAACATATACAGATGATGAAGGTAATGTTCAAATATATAATACATCTGTTTTAGGTGATGTTAATGGTGATGGTAATATTAATGCATTAGATTATGTAAAAATAAAAAATCATATTATGAATACTAAAAAAATTACTGGAGATGTATTTATATTATCAGCTGATTATAATAATGATGGAAAGATAAGTGCATTAGATTATGTAAGAATAAAAAATTATATTATGAATGGAGGTAAATAATGAAAAAGTTTTTAGTAATTTTAATTACGTTATTATGTTTTTTTCCTATAAATGTATTTGCTAGTGGAAGTATTAGTGTTAATAGAGGAAGTTTATCCATTACAAAAGGAAGTTCTTCTTCATTTGTAGTAAGCGCAAATAATGCAGCAGGAAGAGTTGATATTTATTCAAGCAATTCATCAGTTGCTAAAGTAAGCACTAGTTCATCATGGCTTGATAATAATTCAGTAACAGTAACAGTTACTGGTGTAAATGATGGAAATGCTACTATTATTGTTAAAATAACTGACGCAGCAACATATGATGAAGAAGCATTATCTGGAACAAGAAGTGTAAGTGTAAATGTTTATTCTAATACAAGTTCAAATAATGTTTCAAATAATAATTCACAAAATAGTAATCAAAGTAAACCATCGAATTCAAGTAAATATAATAATTCATCTAATACTAAAAAAAATGAACCTATAAAAAATGATGCAACTTTAAGTAGTTTAAATGTTAAAAATTATGATATTGGATTTGATAAAAATAAAGAAGAATATAATATTGAAATAGAAAATTATATTAATTCACTTGATATAGATGCTAAAGTAAATATGTCTACATCAAAAGTAAATATTATGGTTGTCCCTGGTACTGCATGGGTTGAGAATAAAAAGACAGAAGAACCTGTCGAGGAAAAGAAGTAATATGGCGATTGTAAATCCAACTGATTTAAAAGTAGGGGATAATACTATAAATGTTATTGTTACAAGTGAAGATGGTACTAAAAAAACATATAAAATTAATGTAAAAAGAAAAGATGAGGTAGTTGAAACAACAATAGATAAAATAAATGAAGTAATTGATGGTACAACTAAAGATACTGTTAAGATAAAAATAATAGATAATTTGAAAATATCAAAAGATATAATTGATAAGATAAATTCAAGTAAAAAGAATATTATTATTAATAAATATGATAATGATAAGATTGTTTATTCTTGGAACTTTAAAAGTGGTAATATGAATTTTAAAAAAGAATTTGATTCTAATATATCATTTGAATATGCAGAGGGTAAGACAGCCAA
>ERZ779671.859-NODE-859-length-14355-cov-3.678811_pt1 | contig 14355 bp, 10 predicted proteins | sample MGYA00511074_ERZ779671 | MGnify/ENA primary metagenome ERZ779671 (study PRJEB29588, sample SAMEA2158454) | human gut metagenome | biome: human gut; feature: human-associated habitat; material: faeces | place: Denmark | collected 2008/2010 ... | reverse complement strand
GCTCACGTTCCGCACGTTCACGGGCGGCTTTCGCCTCGGCCTCGGCACGGGCGATCTCCTCGGCGATCTGCTTCTCTATCTGTCGGTTTAAAGCCTCGGCTTGACGACGCTTCTTTTGGAGATCCGCCTTCAAATCCTTTTGTCTCTTATTCAATAGCTGGACTTCCTCTTTCTGAGAAGCTTCCTCACTTTCTAGCTTCTTACTCTCTTCTTGACGAGTTCCTAAAAGGGCACGTTTCTCGGCACGGGTCTTCTCCATCTCAGCTTGCTTACGGCTGATCTCGGCCTGCTTTTCCACGATGTCATTCGCTTGCCGCTTCTGCCAATCCGCATATTCCCGCAAATACCGCATACGCCGCATGGATTGAGAGAAACTCTCGGCGGATAGGATAAACAACAATTTATCTTGCGAGCTATGGCGTTTATAAAGCCCTCGCATCGATTTACCGTAATTCGTCTGCTTATCGCCCAGTTCCCGTTTTAAGGTGCGCAACTGGCCTTGGATATTCAAGATATCTTTCTCGATCTCATCCAGCTCTTGATTCAATAAACTGATGACTTTCTTACGGGAAAGAATTTGTTTGGAGAGTAGATTCAAACGGTTCAGGGAAGTTTTAGCAGTCTGGGCCGTCTCTTGCAATAATTTATTCGTCTCCTCGATATCGGCCAACGCCTCCTTGCGCTGCTGCTCCAACTGACGGACAGCGGCGGATTTCTGACCGTAAACCACGGTAGATAAAGACAATGCCAATAGAACGATCCAGACGTGCCTCATGATAGATTATTGATTCAGATTCGTAATCGTTTTCAATACTTGCGCAAAGGTAATACGCTTATATTTAGAAGGAACCGAAAAATCCAACTTGAGCGGCTCGTCCAGTTGGATACGGGAGTAATGGATCTTCACCCCACCCTCGGGATTCCCGTTCTTCAACACCTGCACATCCATCAACATCGGGAACGGCTGCCGATCCACCAAGCGAAAATCCTCGTACAGCCATTGCAAGGCATAACGATCGGAAGGATCCGCTACATAGGTAGAGAGAAGTTTCTCCTCGCCGTCCGCCTTAAAGGTATAAAATAACCCCATGGCATCCTTGGTCTTGATCTCGGCTACCGGGCCTTCTTGATTCAGCTTAAAACGATTATAATGCTTACGGGAAACGCCCTGCTCCCCCGGGATAAACAGATGATTCGTGAAAAGAGCCTGCAAATTGTAGAAGTTGAACTCGATCGGAGTCTGCCCTTGCAAATTGGAATAATTCTCGATCATATAGCGTTTATTCATGCGGTCTACCACCTTGATCGTATCCCGGCTCAACTCGATACGGAAGATCTCGATCCCGAGAAAAGGTTGTACCGACAGTTGGAAAGCACTATCCTTGACCATCTTCATATCCACCCGAGAGCTCATTTGCTTACCAGGGATATCCAGATCCACGTTCAACCGGGCCGTCAAGGTACGGAACTGGAAGGATTGATCCTCCACCGACTGGAAGAACTCATTATGAGCCTTCACGCTAGCGGATTCCACCGTCCCGACTTTCTTGGACGATTTACAGCCTGTCAACATCGAAAGTAAAAGACCTCCACATAACAGGAAGGTCAAGAAATAGTCTCTTTTCATTTCGCGTTCTCGTCTTCTATATATTGTTGCTCGGCGATCTTACGGTTCAAGATCTCGGAATCCTTCCCCATCTCTTTCGCCTTTTTCCATTGCTCCACCGCTTTTTCCTTATCACCGTTCATGAAAAGGATGTCCCCATAATGATCCACGAGTTCGGCGCTCTTTGTCTTATCTTTCTCCAAAGCGCTCTCGATATAGATTTTCGCCAAGGTATAGTTTCCTTGTACGAAGAAGATCCAAGCGTAGGTATCCAGATACGTGGCGTTGTCCGGTTCCAGCTTGATACATTGGGCGCTCATACGTTCCGCCTTTTTCAAGTCTTTCTTCTCCAAAGAAAGGAAGTAACTGTAGTTGTTCAGTACGACCACGTTCTTGTCATTATACTTCAACGCCTCATCGTACGCTTTATACGCTTGATCCAATTGCCCCATCTGGTAATAAATATCACCGATCTGACCGTAGAAATCCGATTTCAGCGGCAGGTTCTCCTTCGGAATGATATTCAAGCCCGCATAATAGGTATTCAAGGCTTCTTGATATTTCTGTTGTTGGTAGTAAGCGATACCCAGATAGAAGTAATATTCCGGCGACTCGGGGAAAAGCTCCATACAAGCCGTACAGATACGGATGACCTCCGGGATATCCTCCCCTTTCAAAGCCAGATTCAGCAATTGCTGCCAAGCCCCGGCGTTACCCGGTTCCATCTCTGTTACCAACTGGAACTGGAATTTCGCCTCCTCTGTCTTTCCTTGGGCCATCAAGAGACCGCCATACATCAGTTTTAAGTCGATATCCTCCGGATGTTGCTCCAAAAGAGTTTGGAATAAATGGTTCGCGTTCTCAGTTCCTTGCTTCGTTTGTTGCAGTTTCAAGATATACCGGGAAAGGATGTTCACTTTCGTCTCCACGTCCAGCTTCTCGTTTACCAAAGCGCTGCGGATTTGTTGCTCGGCGGCCTCCTTATCCCCTTTCGCCTCGTAGTAATTGGCCATAGAGACGATATAATAAGGGTCGGTCGGATCAATCTCATTCGCTTTTTGATAGCAAGCCAAAGCCTTGTCCATCTCCCCGTTTTCCAAATGAAGATCGCCCAATACGATCTGGTAACGGGCCTCCATAGGATATTTAGCCGCTAGCTTCTCGATCTCCTTGAAAGCCTCTTCCGGTTTCTCCAACTGGACGTACAGTTTGTATTTCTGCATGGAGATCGCCTCGTTCATACCCATAACCGACTCCAACGCATCATAAGCCTCGATCGCCTTCCCGATCTCGCCGGCTTGCGTCAAGGCATCGGCCAGATAATAATTCAGCTCCTCCTTCTCCGGATAATCACGAACCAATTCCTCGTACTCCTCGGCGGCTTCGCCATACATGCCCAGATTCCGGGTGATAGACGCCAATGCCATTTTATACGTGAAATTATCCTTGCTGTTGGCCACGGCTCTTTTCAACATCTCGACCGCTTTCTCCGGACGGTTCAACTGTACATAAAAAGAAGAAAGCTCATACAAGACCGGAGCCGCCGTAGAGTCAATCTCCAAGCAATGGTTGAAGGCATCATAAGCGGCGTCGAATTTCCCGGCGTTCTTCAAGTTCAAGCCCTCATAAAAGAAGTAATCGAATTTACGTTGATCCTTCTCCGTTTCTGTAGCACCAGCCGGGAGCACAGCGACCAACGAGAGGAAAGAGATGAGATATATCAGTTGCTTAAACATCCTATTATTCTTGTTAACCTTATTATTCTTATTCTTTTCCGGTATGACCGAATCCCCCGGCTCCCCGCTCGGTATCATCCAACGTCTCCACGGACTCCCAATCCACATGGCTATGAGCGGCTATAACCATTTGGCAGATACGCTCACCATCATTCACCGTAAAAGGCTCGGAAGATAGATTCACGAGAATGATACCGATCTCCCCCCGATAATCGGCGTCGATCGTACCCGGCGTATTCAGCAGGGTTATCCCATGCTTTAAAGCCAGCCCGCTACGCGGACGCATCTGGGCCTCATAGCCTTCCGGCAGTGAGATATAAAGTCCGGTCGGGATTAATTTACGTTCCAACGGTTTCAACACAACCGATTCCGACAAATTCGCCCGGATATCCATCCCGGCAGATAAAGGAGTCGCATAACCCGGCAGCGGGTGATGCGATTTATTGATAATTCTTACTTTCATACTTGCAAAGATAAACAAATTGTCAATAGTCAATCAATTAACCCAATCCCCGTTCTCTTTTATTAACTGAACTAAACGTTCTACAGCGTCTTCCTCGGGGATATTCTTGAGGACACATTCCTTACCTTTATACAGGCTGATTTGTCCACGTCCGGCACCCACATAACCATAGTCGGCATCGGCCATCTCGCCGGGACCATTCACGATACAGCCCATAATGCCAATCTTCAAGCCTTTCAAATGTGAAGTGGCTGCCTTGATACGGGCGATTGTTTTCTCCAAGTCGTAAAGCGTACGGCCGCAACCGGGACAGGATATGTATTCTGTCTTAGAGGTACGGGTACGTCCGGCCTGCAAGATTCCGAAAGCAGTAGCGTCGACAACGGCATGGCTCAAACTGCCCTGATTGAACAGGAAGATACCATCGCAAAGACCGTCAAAGATCAAGGCTCCCATATCGGCTGCAGATTTTATCTGCAAATTCTCCGCATCATCTTCCGCATAATGCTGGAAGAAGACAACTGGATTCTGCAAACCTTCCGTCATTAGCTGATGCACCAATGCACGGTGCTCACCCAAACGGTTCGGATGGTTGCTTTGAGAGATGATTACCACTTCCGGATGGTACTTCAGACAGGCTATCACTTCATCTGTTTGGGCCATATAGGGTATAAACAGGAATTTAAGCGCTGCATCACATTCACCCATCAACGGTAGTTGCGCATGATTGAAAGCAGGCCAGGTTCCGGCCTCTCCTTGCCATACGTCCGCATCAAGAATATATTCCACGCCTTCTTCCCGTTGTTCGGGCAAGGCTCTTCCGGCATAAATATAGTCCGGAGTGAATTGCGGATTTACTTCCGTCTTTCCGTCCATGCGGTCGGCAATGACTACGGGCACATGTTCGCCTCCGATATTACGGACCGCTTTTGTCTTACGGCGTTCAGGAGACAGATAGTTGAATTCAGGCGCCTCCAATCCCGGAATATAGGGATGATCCTGCCTCAACAGAACATAATCCACCAATTTACGGGCTACCGGAATTTCAGCTTCGGGTGCTTCACTCAAAGATACGCGGATGGTATCGCCCAACCCGTCGCTCAACAATGCGCCGATGCCGAGAGCAGACTTGATACGCCCGTCCTCTCCGTCTCCGGCTTCTGTCACTCCGAGGTGTAGCGGGAAAGTCATCCCCTCTTTTTCCATGACGTCTACCAACAAACGAACGGTCTTCACCATTACCACGGTATTGGAGGCTTTGATGGAAATCACCACATCTGTGAAGTTCTCCGCTACACAGATACGAAGGAATTCCATACAGGATTCCACCATTCCTTCGGGAGTATCACCATAGCGTGACATGATGCGATCGGACAAAGAGCCATGATTCACACCGATCCGGATCGCTGTATGATTCTCCTTACAGATATTCAGGAACGGGACAAACCGGTCATGGATTTTCTGTATTTCCTGCGCATACTCCTCGTCTGTATATTCCAGTTTCTTAAAAGTACGTGCAGCATCTACATAGTTTCCCGGATTGATGCGCACCTTTTCCGCATATTGAGCAGCTACATCCGCCACTTTCGGATTGAAATGCACATCGGCAACCAATGGAACCATATATCCCTGACTGCGTAGTCCGATATTGATATTCATCAGATTCTCCGCTTCCTTGATACCCTGCGTTGTGAGGCGGACATACTCGCCACCTGCATCAACAATACGTTTCGCCTGTTCCACACAAGCCTGCGTGTCCTGCGTAGACGTATTGGTCATCGACTGGACACGAATAGAATTGGGGCCGCCCAACGGCACAGCCCCAATATTTACTTCTGTGGTTTCTCTTCGAAAATAATTGAATAGATCAACCATTTTGATTTATGATTTTACGATTTACGATTAAAAATACTTTATGCACAATGTGAAAGACAAGATACCATGTACAAAGACAACATACGATTTACGAAGATATTTCAATCGTCAATCGTAAATTGTCAAATCGTAAATCACATTAGTTTGTTTTATATTCAAACTTAACTTCTTTCAGTTCTTCGTTTGCTTTTACGATTTTCTTTTTCAGTCCTTCTTTGTAAGCAGCAAAAGCTTCTGCCAATTTCTCGTCACTCAATGCCAACATCTGAATGGCAAGGATAGCGGCATTCATCGCTCCGTTTATAGCAACCGTTGCCACAGGAATGCCCGGAGGCATCTGGATGATAGAATAAAGTGCGTCTACACCATCGAGCACGGAACCTTTTACGGGTACTCCGATCACCGGCAGTGTGGTGTTGGCCGCAACCACACGGGGAAGGGCGGCAGCCATTCCGGCAGCGGCGATAATAACTTTAATGCCACGGTTGCGGGCATTCTTTGCAAACTCTTCCACAGCTTCAGGCGTGCGGTGAGCAGAAAGCGCGTTCATTTCGAACGGTACATGCATATCATTCAGCAATTGCGCAGCCTTCTCCATAACAGGAAGGTCGGACGTGCTACCCATGATAATACTTACAATTGGAGTCATAGGATAAAAATTAAAGAGCCACTTCTCAACCCTCTCCCCAAAAGAGAGGGTAAGGCTGGCTTCGGATTATAGTATCTTTTACATTATTCGATTGATGTAATGGAGAAAACCTTATCCATTCACCACTGCTTTGTATGCTTCGGCATCCAGCAGGTCTTCCACAGCTTTTATATCTGTCGGTTTCACTTTAATCAACCAACCTTCGCCATACGGATCTTTATTAACCAGTTCCGGATTTTCTTCCAATGCCTCGTTTTGTTCGAGCACCTCACCTGCTACAGGCAGGAAAAGATCGGAAATTGTTTTCACTACTTCGATGGTTCCGAATGTCTCACCGGCTTCCAACGTTTCACCAACAGTCGGTATGTCTACGAACACGATATCACCCAATTGTTCTTGAGCATAATCAGTGATACCTACGTATGCAATGTCTCCTTCAACGCGAATCCATTCGTGTTCGTTCGTGTACTTCAAATTCTGTGGAAAGTTCATAATAATTAGTTTTTAGGATTTATACTGTTTTAAAATAAAAATACTCGAAATAAGATGTTGCTCACCGGATGAAGTACCAAAAGGGCACATATCAAACCAACCGCAAAACCGGAAAGCACCTCACCCAACGTGTGATGTCCCAATACAATTCGTGCAGAACCTAATATACCGGCAATCAATATAAACAGGCATAACCATCCGACCGGATTGTAACCGAACAAAGCACTGAAAGAAACCAGTCCGCCGATCACTCCGCCTATTCCTGCCATGTGTTCACTCAATTTCCATTTCAAATTCACTGCAATGCAGATAATAGATACTACCAAAGAAACGAGGATGATACCTGTCATATACCAAGGTATATTCAGCCGGCGCATCATCAACAGGCAGAACACATACGAGATGATAGTCAGCAGAATCGGTACATAACGTTTCTTGCGCTCACTCAACTCCTGACGGGCAAAGCCATTGATTTTACGAAACAGGAAAATGGTAATGGTAGGTGTCAGTATGGTAAAGCAGTAAACAATTCCCAACACGATCAACTTATATTGTATCGGCATGATACGAAGATAAGAAAACAGGAATAACACCAGAAACGATAAAAACGGAATAGAAAATGGAGTAAAGACCATCGAAGTAGCTCTCGCCACCTGCAACATTGTCTTATCCGCTATGATATGTTCTCTCTCTCTGTCCATCAGCACTAATACTTAATACTTTTTATACTTAATACTTTATATTCGTTCTCATTTTCGAAGTCGCGCAACCGGAATATTCAACTGCTGACGGTATTTGGCTACCGTTCTACGAGCAATGGGATAACCTTTCTCTTTCAAGATGTCCGCCAATTCATCATCTGTCAGCGGTTTCTTCTTGTCCTCCCCATCAATACACTCTTTCAGAATCTTGCGTATCTCACGGACAGACATTTCTTCACCGTCCTCCGTGGTATACCCATCACTGAAAAAGAATTTGAGCGGATAAATACCGTAATTTGTCTGCACATATTTACTGTTGCTCACGCGGGAGATCGTTGAAATGTCCAGTCCGGTACGTTCAGCCACATCTTTCAAAATCATCGGTTTCAACAGAGATTCGTCTCCTTCCAAGAAGAAAGGACGTTGTAAATCAATGATAGCCTGCATGGTAGTCATCAGGGTATTCTGACGCTGCCGCACAGCATCGATAAATCCTTGTGCCGCATCCATTTTCTGCTTCAGGAACATCATCGCTTCTTTGGATTCTTTTGATTGATTAGCCCTGTTTTTGGTATGCTCTTCCACCATTTCCGTAAAGTCGCGACTCATACGGAGTTCGGGGACATTACGGTTATTGAGGCTTATATTGATGGTTCCATCATCATACGTTTCCACGATAAAGTCGGGAACTATCTGTTGGAGATTCCTGCCGATCGCTTCTCCCAAAGAAGCACCCGGACGAGGATTCAGCTTGGTTATCTCATTAAGAGCTTCCTGGAAAGTCTCTTCATCAATGTCCAGTTTCTTTATAATCTTCTCCCAGTGTTTACGGGTGAATTCTTCATAGCACTCTCTAATGATACGTTCTTCCAACTCCAGTATCGGATTGGGCTTCTTCTCTTCATCCTTCTTCCGGCAAATCTGTATCAACAGACATTCCTGAAGGCTACGGGCACCGATACCAGCGGGATCAAAATCCTGCAAGATACAGAGTGCTTCTTCCAGTTCTTCTTCTGTCGATTCGATGCCGGCATAAATCACCAGTTCATCACAGATGCTCTCCAATGACTTACGGAGCAGTCCGTCATCGTCCAATGAACCGATCAGATATTCCACCAAGTCACGCTGATGTTCAGTCAGGTTGCGTTCACGCAGCTGTTCTTTCAGGATTTCATAAAAAGAGGTGAAATCGGAGAACGGAATATCCTCCGCCTGTTCGTCTTTCGAACGGTTGTTTTCTTGTAATTTATAATCGGGAATATCGTCTTCAGTCAGATAATCACTCAAAGAATCATAATCGTTGGCATCACTATCCATGCCATCTTCCGTAGTGTCGGAATCAGCATACTCATCCGCAGCGTTTTCTTCTTTACCTTCTTCAAGTGCCGGATTTTCAAGCAGTTCAGCATGGATACGGTCTTCCAGCTCTACTGCGGGAAGCTCCAACAGTTTCACGACCAGAATCTGCTGGGGCGAGAGCGTTTGTACCTGCTGTTGCGCCTGAGATTGTATTTGACGGGAACCTTGTGCCATATTCGTTTTTGCTTTCTACTATTTCTCGCTACAAAAGTAACTTTTTAACGAGAGATTACACAGATTAGGGAGATAATTTTTAATCCTATAACACAAAATTCGTTATCTTTGTTGCACGAACTTAAAAATTAGGACAATATGTTTGCCAAAGAAACGTATATGCAGCGAAGAGCCCTGCTAAAAAAGAATTTAGGCTCCGGGGTATTGTTATTTCTCGGAAATGACGAGTGCGGACTGAACTACGAGGATAACACCTTCCGTTATCGTCAGGATTCTACTTTCCTTTATTATTTCGGACTTTCATGCGCCGGCCTTTCGGCTATTATCGATATTGATGAAGACAAAGAAATCATTTTTGGAGATGAACTGTCTATCGACGCAATCGTATGGATGGGATCACAACCTACATTACACGAAAAATGTGAACGTGTGGGCGTAAAAAATCTGATGCCGTCCGCAGAAATTACAAGCTATCTCCACAAGTGCGTCCAGAAAGGGAAAGCGGTTCATTATCTGCCGCCTTACCGTCCCGAGCATAAATTGAAACTGATGGATTGGTTGGGTATTCCCCCTACACGTCAGGAAGGTTCTGTTCCATTCATCCGTGCCGTTATCGCCCAACGTAATTACAAATCTGCCGAAGAAATTGTAGAAATAGAGAAGGCTTGCGATGTAACTGCCGATATGCACATCACCGCCATGAAAGTGCTCCGTCCGGGCATGTATGAATACGAAGTGGTAGCGGAAATGAACCGGGTGGCCGAATCTAACAACTGCCAGCTTTCTTTTGCCACCATTGCCACTATCAACGGACAGACTTTACACAACCACTATCATGGAAATAAAGTAAAACCGGGTGATTTATTCCTAATTGATGCAGGCGCAGAAGTAGAATCAGGCTATGCAGGCGATATGTCGTCTACCATTCCTGCCGACAAAAAGTTTACAGCCCGCCAGCGCGAAGTATACGAGATTCAGAATGCGATGCATCTGGAATCTGTAAAAGCCCTCCGTCCGGGTATTCCTTATATGGAGGTATACGAACTGTCTGCCCGTGTCATGGTAGACAGTATGAAGGCACTCGGATTGATGAAAGGAAATACGGAAGATGCGGTCCGCGAAGGTGCTCATGCGTTATTCTATCCTCACGGATTAGGTCACATGATGGGATTGGATGTACACGATATGGAAAATCTGGGAGAGATATGGGTAGGATATAACGGCCAACCGAAGAGTACACAGTTCGGTCGCAAATCGCAACGTCTCGCCATTCCGTTGGAACCGGGATTTGTACACACGGTAGAACCGGGTATTTATTTTATCCCGGAACTGATTGACATGTGGAAAGGAGAAAAGAAATTTACCGATTTCATCAATTATGATGTAGTGGAAACTTATAAGGACTTCGGTGGTATCCGCAATGAGGAAGATTATCTGATTACAGAAACCGGCGCCCGCCGATTAGGTAAAAAGATTCCTTTGACACCGGAAGAGGTGGAAGCGTTAAGATAAAAAGCTCCATAAAAATAAAAGCCTCATCAAAATAAAAGAAGAACCTTTCTTCTATTCAAAATCAATAGCGGAAGCTTTTCATCCGGGTGAAATACTTCCGCTATTTTTGTCAAAGTACCAAATAGTCCATCTAAAAGCACATTTTTTCTACCCTCCTTTTCCCAAATCTTGCGTAATATTGCAACAGAATTAAAACAACTCACTTTTTAATGATATAAAAACAATGAATAACACCATGAAGAGACTACTTTTATCTGTATGGCTATTGTCACTTACCTTGCTATCCGCCGTAGCTGAAAACTATCCTTATAAAAGCGATGTGCTTTGGGTCACCGTACCCAATCATGCCGACTGGCTTTATAAAACGGGAGAAAAAGCAACTGTGGAGGTACAACTCTATAAATACGGTATCCCCAGAGATAACGTAACCGTCACTTATGAAATAGGTGGTGATATGATGCCTGTTGCCGATACCAAAGGAAGTGTAACTTTAAAGAATGGCAGGGGAGTGATTCCTGTGGGCACAATGAAAGAGCCGGGATTCCGCGACTGTCGCCTGAAAGCAACCGTAGATGGAAAGACCTATTCACATCATATCAAAGTAGGATTTTCACCGGAAAAACTTCGTCCGTATACCACCATGCCTTCCGATTTCAAGGAATTTTGGGAAAAGGCAAAAGCGGAACAAAAGGAATTTCCCCTAACGTATACCAAAGAACATGTCGAAAAATATTCCACTGATAAAATAGACTGTTATCTCGTAAAATTGCAACTGAACAAACGTGGGCAATGCGTCTACGGATATTTATTCTATCCGAAAAAAGAAGGAAAGTTTCCGGTTGTCTTGTGCCCTCCGGGAGCAGGCATCAAAACTATCAAAGAACCTCTACGCCATAAATATTATGCGGAGCAAGGATGCATCCGTTTTGAATTCGAGATACACGGCCTGAATCCGGAAATGACTGATGAAGAATTTAAAGAAATCAGCAACGCTTTCAATGGCAGAGAAAACGGCTATCTGACCAACGGGCTCGACAGTCGTGATAATTATTATATGAAACGGGTATATCTGGCCTGTGTACGCGGTATCGACTTTCTGACTTCCCTGCCGGAATGGGATGGCAAAAATGTAATCGCACAAGGAGGTAGTCAGGGAGGCGCCCTGGCATTAATCGCTGCCGGACTGGATGAACGGGTGACAGTTTGTGTCGCCAATCATCCTGCATTAAGCGATATGGCAGGCTATAAAGCCGGACGTGCCGGTGGCTATCCTCATTTCTTTAGAAATTCGGTGGATATGGATACCCCCGAAAAAATAAAGACAATGGCCTATTATGATGTAGTGAACTTTGCTAAATTGATAAAAGCAGACACCTATATAACATGGGGATTCAATGACGATGTATGTCCTCCGACTACCAGCTATATAGTATACAATGTACTAAACTGTCCGAAAGAAGCCCTGATTACTCCTATTAATGAGCATTGGACCTCCAACGATACGGAGTATGGACATCTGCTTTGGATAAAGAAGCATTTGAAATAAAGAATCAATCATTCCATCTGGATACGGGCAACTCTTTTTTCCCGTAACCTTTCTTCCAGGCATACGCTTTTCTCTTTCGGAGATAAAGCGTATCGCCGCTATGCTTTATCGCCTCCCAATTAAATATTGAATGGTGGTAGATGATCTTTTCAAACCAATAAAGGAGGTCATAAGTTATGAATGGTAGTATCATACACCACCATGAAAACAGTAATGACAAAATCAACGCTGGTATCAGAGTCAGAGAAAAGCATTCCCAATATTGCTTTGCATGTATCCGTAACTCCATATCTTCCCAAACTTCCAGATATTTATACCGGGTAAAGAAAAACCAGCCTAACATAAAATAGTGTTTCTTTCCTTTTCCCAAGAACCACTTTGCTAAAAGACTATTATAAAAAATCATATTCACATTTTTTTTGTTGCATGTAGTCCTTTTATAACAGCAAAAGTAACCAAAGGTTCAATATTATAGTTTAGTATAACAGTCATTATACAGTATTCTCCCCTAAAGAATCCTATTCAAATATTGTTTATTTTGTGTTCTCTTGCCTTACTACAACAAAAGGTAATTCATATTTTTTGCAAAGAAAGTACAAATAACGAATATATCCTAATTTTTCTACTTAATATTTAAAGCTACTACCTCCCAAAAATTCGCGCAGTAAGGACGTAGGCGGAATCTCCTTATCCTGTACAGGAACAAAATATTTGATAAACTTAAGTAATCGGTATGCTTCGCAATATTCAGGACAGTTGCGCGGGACACCCATCAGAATAGGTTCGGCATGCAAACGGAGTACTGCAAACTCAAAAAGCAACGCTGAATTAAACATTACGTCGGCATTCTCCTGATAGGGAAAAATCCATTTATCTTCACCGGCACGTACACTCGGCCAGCGTGATATCGTTTCACGAGCCGAATATCCCCGATAATTGAAGTCACGGATAATACGCCGCAACAGACGGTTATCAGTTGTCGGAATCCAGTTATGGTCATCCAAAGAGATGGTGGTCAATGCCGAAACATAAATCTTGAATTTCCGTTCAGCCGGTATATGCGGTGTCAGTTCCGGGTTCAGGGCATGAATACCTTCCAGAATCAGAATCGTATTATCTTCTATTTTCAGTTTATCGCCTTTATACTCCTTCTTGCCAAGAGAGAAATTAAAACGAGGCAGTTCGACCTCTTCACCGCGAAGGAGTGCCTGCAACTGTTGATTGAACAGTTCCAAATCAAGTGCATACAGTGATTCATAATCATAATTTCCGTTTTCATCCAGAGGAGTCTCTTCACGATCCACAAAGTAATTATCTAAAGAGATCGGGAATGGTTTCAGTCCATTGGTCATTAGCTGGATAGAAAGCCGTTTGCTGAAAGTTGTCTTTCCCGAAGAGGATGGTCCGGCAATCAATACCAGTTTTACCCGGTTACCGTTTTCACCACGATGGAATATGGTATCGGCTATCTGGGCTATTTTCTTCTCCTGCAGTGCTTCTGCAACATTTATCAGATCGGTTGCATGTCCCTCTTCACAGGCCAGATTAAAATCCCCGGCATTGTTAAGCCCCATGATATAACTCCAGTTCAGATATTCTTTAAAGACATCCAGCATTTTTTCCTGCTTCACTACATCTTCAAGCACATTCGGGTTTTCCCGACTCGGAATCCGAAGGAGCAATCCATCGTAATATTTCACGATATCGAATAATTTAAGATATCCGGTACTGGGTAGCAGATTCCCATAATAATAATCAATGGTATCACCCAATGTATAATAATAGGTATAGAGCGAACCGGAAGTTTCCAGTAATCTCACTTTATCATTCATTCCCCGTTCGCTGAAAACACGCACAGCTTCAGCCGTATGACATTCGATGCGATGATAGGAAATATTCTCCGCGATAATCTCCTGCATCCGTTGCTTGATGCGTGTCACATCTTCCAGTTCGATGGGACGGCCAATCCGTAAATTGCAGAAATAGCCTTTTGAAACAGGATGTTCTACAAACAATTTTCCGTCGGGAAACAGTTCCGTGACAGCCTTAAACAAGACAAAACAAAGCGAACGGACATACGTACGCATACCGGACTGATCTCTCACATCCAAAAACTCTACATCCTTATTATTATAAACTCTGAAGTTCAGTCCCTCGGAGCGATTATTGACCTTGGCACTTACTACTTGATAAGGAAAATTAAGATTAAAACCGTAATAAATATCCAAAAGTGAGCTTCCGA
>ERZ779671.840-NODE-840-length-14555-cov-3.527862_pt1 | contig 14555 bp, 17 predicted proteins | sample MGYA00511074_ERZ779671 | MGnify/ENA primary metagenome ERZ779671 (study PRJEB29588, sample SAMEA2158454) | human gut metagenome | biome: human gut; feature: human-associated habitat; material: faeces | place: Denmark | collected 2008/2010 ... | reverse complement strand
CTGTGCAGGCGGCATGAAGCACAAATGTGACGATATGCAGTGCATGACCCGCCTCACCGTCGCGCAGGTTATCACCGCGGCGGAAGAAATGCTGGAGAAACATAAAAATTTTTAATAGATTATTCCGAAGGTGAAAATAAATGAAAAGATTTGGAGTGTTTTTTGAAAATTTACAAACAGATTTAAAGGTGTTTGCCTATTGGTGTTTAATATTTTCATTATTTAGAGCAATTTTTATTTTTATTTATTATTCACAAATTTCATCAATAGAATTTTCTGAAGTTCTCAGTGCAATGTGGCTTGGATTAAGAATGAGTTTAAAAACTTCAGGAATTATAGTTTTAATTGGGGCTTTGTTTGCGACTATGCCTGTAACTTGTTATTTAAAGTATCCGGCTCAAAAAGTAAGGCTTATCTGGCATAGTATGGCTTTGGTATTTTTCACTATTTTATTTTTTGCAAGAATACCTTATTATAAAATATTCAATTCAGGTTTTAACAGCATGCTTATTAACGGTATGTATGATGATAAGTATGCTATTCTTATGACTGCAATTAATGAATATCAATTGTATTATCGTTTACCGGCGGCAATTATAGCAGGCTTTTTATTAGCTTATTTTTTAAAAAAAGTTTTACAGACCCCTGTATTAAAATTTCAAGCAATAAATCATAAAAAAATAGTTGCAGTGCTTACAGTTATTTTAATTCCTGTTTTTTGGATTTTTGTAAGGTTTGGTGGTGCATTTACTTATGAAGGTTCTATTAATTGGGTTAGTGCTGCGCGTTTAAAAGCAAATTTATTGAATGAAGCTATTTTAGATGATGGGCAGGCCTTATATAGAGTGTACAAAATCCATGAATATTTGGGAAGAGTAGCTTCTGTTAATTTTAATTCGGCAGAACTGCGCAATAAAATAGAATTTTTAAAAGGTAATAAAAATGCCAATACAATTGATGATGCATTTTTACATACAGTTAGTAGTTCTAAATTGAAAGTTCAGCCTGATAATATTATCGTAATTCTTGGTGAAAGTTATGGATTATGGCCTTTTTTGCCGGAATTTAAAGATTTAGGCATAGTTGAATATGGTTCTAAATTCATGGATAGCAAGCAAAGTGCCAGTATATCTACTATGCTTGCCCATGGAACGGGGACTATTTGGGGTGTAAGCGGTTTAGTTACTGGTTTACCTGCATCCGGTATTTATGAAAATTATCAGGATAATACTTTTAAAACACAATATCATACAGGGATAGGCTATATAATGAAACAGCTTGGTTACAAAACTGTATTTTGGTATGGTGGTTTTGCAGGCTGGCAAAATGTAGGTAAATTTGTTTCATCACAAAATTTTGATGAATTTCATTGTGCAGATAATTTTAAATATTCGGCAGCAGATAATCCTTGGGGTTGTCCTGATAAAGTATTATTTAAATATGTAAGTGACTATATTGATAAAGAAATACCAGGAGAAAAAGTATTTCATATTATTTTGACCGGTACTAATCATCCTCCTTATACTTTAAATATAGATAATGAAGGTTTTGACCGTGAAGCAATGCGTAAAAAATTACCTCCTTCAATTGCTGCTACTGAAGATAATTTAACAGATATAGGGCATTTTTGGTATGCTGATCAGCAAATGGGTAATTTTGTTGAGCGTATACAGAACAAGTTGCCTGATACTTTATTTGTTATCACCGGCGACCATTCTGAACGTTTTAGCTTTGCCAAAGAAGAAGATTTAAGAACATTATCTGCCATTCCTTGTATTTTTTATGGCAATTGTGTAGATAAAAACTGGTTCAATAATAAATCTGTTGGGTGCCATATGCAGATTGCCGGTACTTTGGCAGAAATGATTGCTCCACAGGGATTTACTTATTCTGCTATTTTACCAAATATGTTTGAGAACAGGGAAGCAGTATTTAATCATCGTTTATGGGCTTATGATGGAGAGATAGGCTTGCAGGATAAAAATCAGCAGATAAAACAAGTTGCCGATACTGCCAGAGATATTTCGGCATGGAGAATTTTAAAGGGTAATAAGATAGAATAGTAAAACTATATTTTTATGGCGAGGAGATAACATGGAAGCTCTAATTTCAATAATTATACCTGTATATAATGTAGAAAAATATTTGGAAGAATGCATAGAGTCATGTATAAATCAAACTTATAGAAATATAGAAATTATTTTAATTAATGACGGCTCGACGGATAATTCGTTAGAAATTTGTCAAAAATATGCCAATATTGATAACAGAATTATAGTAAAATCAATATCAAACAGTGGAGTTGCCCATGCACGTAATGTTGGAATTGGAGTATCGAAAGGTGATTATATAACTTTTATTGATAGTGATGATTTTGTAGATAAAAGATATTGTGAATTAATGTATAAAGTTTTAGAAGAAAGAAAAGCCGATATTGCTTGTTGCACGAGTTATTATCTTCAAAATGATAATGGTACTTATAATATGGTACATAATTCCCCCCCGAGTGTGCTCGCCTAATATATACTTTCAATGAATACAAACAATATAAAGGGTCGCTATTTGGTGGGGCTATGTCTTTATATAGTAGAAAAAATTTAAATATATTATTTCCTTTATTAAAACAGGGTGAAGATACTGCTCATGGTGCACTGGTAAGTTATTATATAAGGCCAACGATAAGTTACGTTGATGATGCTTTGTATTATTACAGGTACAATAATACAAGTTTAACAAAAACTAAAAACTTTTCGTTAGAGAAATTTACTGATTCTTTTAAAGCCTTTTTTCTGCATATGGTGTTATTTAGCGAATATAAGGCATTTTTGAATGAAGATGTTTTATACAGAACATATGATGCGTATTTAAAATTTAGAAAATATAAAAAGTATGAACATAGTCAGGTGATAACTGAATTTTTGAAAAAACATTATAATGAAATTCAAAATAGTTCGATTAATAATAATATAAAATGGAAAATTAAATTGATATGCAAATATAAAATATTATTGTATCCACGTTTTTTGAGAGATATAATAAATTATTCATTAGAAAGGAATTTACCGCAAATTTATAAAATTCTTCATAAATAATGATAGAAGTTTAAAAATGCAATTTGCAATGATAATGCAAAATGAGTAAAGTAACAGTAGTTGTTTTAACTAAAAATGAAGAACAGAATATAGTTGAAGTTATAAATAACGCTAAAAAATGTGCTGATAAAGTTTTAATAGTAGATTCAGGCAGTACCGATAAAACCGTAGAGCTTGCAAAAACAGTCGGTGCGCAACTCATTTATCGTGCATGGGATAATGACTTTTCAGCGCAGCGCAATTTTGCTTTAGATAAAGTTGGAACAGAATGGGTACTTTATTTGGATGCAGATGAACGCCTGAATGATGAACTTATAGATGCAATAAAAAAAGCAACAAAAAAAGACGATGATATACAGTATAAAATTAAAAGAAAATCAGTGGCTTTTGGCAGAAAATTTAATTATGGCGTATTAAAGCCGGATTTTGTGCCTCGTCTTTTTAGAACACATCATGTAAAATGGGTCAATAAGGTGCATGAGCATCCTGTTTGTGAAGATAAAGCTGAAATATTAACAGGCTATATAGAACACTATACTTATACCGGCTGGGAACAATGGCTTAAAAAGTTTGACCAATATACAACTATCTGGGCACAAAATGCTTATGAAAATGGCAAAAAAACAACATTAACAAAAGCATTGTTGCATGCTTTTTTTGGTTTTATACAAATGGGTATTTTAAAAAAAGGTTTTTTAGATGGCATGATGGGTTTTGTAATGTCTTTAAATCATTTCTTTTACACTTTAATGAAATATTTAAAATTAATTGAATTGCAAAGAAAAGGTGAAAATAAATGAAAATAGCACTTTTGGAAAGCATTGTAATGCCGGCCGGGCATGAAGTTGAGTTTGATAGAATACTGGTAGAAGAAATGAAAAAACAAGGTCATAAACCGGTATTTTTTGTTCCTAAAAATTATCCGTTTAAACTTAATTATAAAACGGATATAGAATATCTTGATGGCGGCGAAGCAGTAAGCTACGCCGGAGTAAGCAAATTAAAGAAAATATGGCTGTCTGTTTAAAGAGAAAAACGCCGTGTTGCATGGTTCGATTCTGCTTATGAAAAGGCAAAAGCAGGATTATGTGATGCTGTTATAATACCAACATCAAGCTGGCGTGGAATGAGATCTCTAAAGCAGAGCAAATTAAAAAACTCTGTTGTGCCTGTATTATTTATGATGCATGGAATTATGCCAAGTGACAGGGAAAAATTTGTAAATGGAGTACGGTCTTTAAAAAATTATCAAAATGTGCATATAGCTGCATTAGGAATGCAGACAGAATTTCCTGAACTTGCTGATTGCCCGAATTTCCATACAATATTGCCGCCGGTATATATACCTTTTGATTTGCAGGTTAAACCGGAATTTACAGTACACACGCCTTTGCGGTTAGGCTTTTTTGGACAATACCGCAAAGAAAAAAATCTGGAATTCTTTTTAGATGCTTTCAGCAAAGCAGAATTTAATACTTCGGTAGAATTATTAGTGCAGGGAGCTACGGCAACTAAAGAAGATTCTGACGATTTTGAAAGACTGGCAAAATTATATGAAAGCAATAAAAATATAAAATTTTTACATAAAAATTTGCTTGGCATAGATTGGCAGCAGGCATTGATGGACTGTGATACAATTTTAATGCCTTATGGTGCAGAACGTTACAGATATCAGCCCAGTGCGATGCTGTTTACGGCAATAGGGTATTTTAAACCTGTACTTCAATCACCTGAGATGAGCCCGGAAGTACTTGATGAATTTAATATAGGTGAAGCAGTAAAATTAGATACAGTAGAAGTTTTCAGCAAACAGCTTGAAAATTTTGTTAATAATTTTAAAAATAAATCTATTGAATATAAACAAGGTTTATTGGGTGCTAACAAGAAATATAGCCAACAAAATTTGATAAAAAATATTATAAGGATTGTGAGATTATGAAGAGAATTTTATTAGTTGGTGAACACTATTCTGAAAATTTAGGTGATGGTATACTTTGTCAATGTACTGATTATTTAATAAAAAAATATTTTAAGAGTGAAGTTCTGGTTGAATATTTAGATTTGTCTGGAAGGAAATATTTCAATAAAAAACCCAATCAAAACAATATATTGCTAAAATGGAAAAATTTACAATATTTTATATTAGAAAAAATTGGCTTAATGAATTTCTACAAAAGTTATCGTAAGAAAAAGAAAGTAAATAAACTTAAATCAAATGTTAAAAATGTTGATTATGATGTTATTATAATTGCTGGCGGACAATTGATAGGTGGAAATTTTATAAATAAGATAGAAAGAGTTTTTGAATTTTATCCGAATGTAGTAAAAGTTTTTAATTCTGTTGGAGGAAATGGTAGTATCATAAGTGAAAAATTTTTTTCTGAAGATAGGATAAAGAAAAATAATATTCGAGGGGTTACGTTTAGAGATAGTGAAATAAATTTATCAAATATATATTGTGATAAAACATTTGATACTGCAATTTTATGCAACAAAGTATTTTCGGGGGGGACTGAAGCTCAAAGTGAAATTGTAGGATTAGGAATTATGAAAGCGCAAAATTTTTCTGAATATCAACAATTGTTATTTTGGAAAAAATTGATAAAAATTTTAAAATATAATAATAAAAATTTTAAATTATTTACAAATGGAGATCCAAATGATTATGATTTTGCTAAAAAGGTATTAAATGATAACAATTTAAATAAAAAATTCTTAATTGACAGACCGATTTATCCACACGAACTTATAAAAGATATAATTCAATTCAAATCTATTGTATCTTTTAGAATGCATAGCCATGTTATTGCTTATTCTTATGGTATACCTAGTATTGCTGTGAAATGGGACCAAAAAATTGAAAGCTTTTTTAAAAAGAATAATTATAGTGAGAGAATAATTGATATTTGTGAAAAGGAAACTGTCATTTATGATAAGTTAATAAAAGCGGAGAGTGAAAAAAATAATTTGGAACAGTTAAAATACCAACAGCAATTACTAGAATTTAAATTTGAAAAATTGATGAAAAGTGCTTTAGATAATTAGGAGAAAAAATTATGGATTTAAAATACCGTTTAAACGAATACCGTCAGCAAATTATATTTTACAAAGATTTATATAGACATTATTTAAAATATGGAATACACTTGGACAGGACAGGACAGGACAGGACAGGACAGGACAGGACAGGACAGGACAATATACCAAAAATTATTCATTATTGCTGGTTTGGCAGAGGCAAACAGAATGATTTAATAACAAATTGTATCAGCTCTTGGAAACAGTACCTGCCGGAATATGAAATAATTTTGTGGAATGAAGATAACTTTCCTGTTAATAAATATCCTTTTGCACAACAGGCATTAAATGATAGAAAATGGGCGTTTGTATCCGATGTAGCCAGACTGTATGTTTTGTACCATTATGGCGGTATTTATATGGATACGGATGTCGAAGTTTTAAAGCCTTTGGATAAATTTCTGCACCATGGATTTTTTTCAGGTTATGAATCTTTAAGGCATATTCCTACAGGTATAATGGGAGCTAAAAAACATAATGAATATGTAAAGCTGCTATTATCCTGGTATAAAGATAAGTGCTATGGTAAAGATTATTACGAAATTGCCAACACAAGGATAATAACAAGAATTACAAGATTAAATTGTGGTTTGAAAGTTAACGGTAAGCAATTTAATTTTGGTGATTGTTGTTATTATCCGCGAGAATATTTTTGTCCGGAACGGACAGAAAACGGTTGGAAAATTTCTCCTAATACTTATACTATCCATCACTTTACAGGATTGTGGTAGATATGTAAAAGTATTGGAGGAATATAAATGGGAATTACATATCGTTTAAACGAATACCGTCAACAAATTAAATTTTATAAAGACCTTTATAAACATTATTATAACAGCAAGTTTGATAATATTTACAATAAGCCATATGACGATTCCCAACAAATTCCTAAGATTATAAATTATGCATGGTTTGGAAAAGGTGAATATCCGGATTTATTAAAGCAATGCATGAAAACATGGCCTAAAGTATTAAGGGATTATGAATTCAAATTATGGAATGAAGATAATTTCCCCATTGAAGAATATCCCTTTGCAAAGCAGGCTTATGACAGAAAAAATATGCGTTTGTTGCAGACATTGCAAGGTTACATTGCATTTATAATTATGGCGGTATTTATATGGATACTGATTGTGAGGTATTAAAACCTTTTGATGATTTGTTAAACTGTGGTGCGTTTGCATGCTATGAGACACCTAACTTAATTTCAATAGGAACATTAGGTGCCAAGAAATATCATCCATGGGTTGGGTTAATGTTTTTATGGTACCATGGTTTGGATTTTTGTGACGATTATGCTGAAATTGCAAACACAAGAATATTAACGCGAATGGCGAGACTGCATTATGGCATAAGACCTGATGGTAAATATTTGGAATTGCCTAATAATGTAAAAATATTTCCGCGCGAGTGGTTTTGCCCGGATAAAATTGATAATAAATGGCAAACAACTAATGATACTTATGTAATACATCATTTTAGCGGATTGTGGTGAGGAGTGTTATTATGAATACTGTTGTTGATGGCTTAAATGAAATATTTATTCAAGATGCTGTTATTAAATTGCATAACAATGGTATCATTAATTTAAAAAAATGGTTTGTATATGAAGATAATTTTTCTCAAATTGATGCAAAATTTCAAAATGTATTAGTACACTGGAGAAATATCATCTGTTCGGATATGCCTGATTATAAAATCAGATATATTTGTCCTGAGAAAATTAGAAAACAATTAGAATCTAATTTTGATAACTACCACGAACAAATATATAGAGAGTCGTATTTTACAAATATATCAGATGTAGATTTTATTAATATTATTGATTTGTTAATTAATTATTGTTATTCTTTGATTGTGGTTGAAAAAATTGAATTAATAATTTTTCATGAAGCTCCGCATGGAGTATATTCTAAAATTATGTATGATTTAGCTAAAACATTAAATGTAAAAACTTTAGTATTTTTTACTTGTTTCGGTATAAATAGAACAGCATATTGTTGGGATTTAAATGATATAGGAATATGGAAATATAATAAACCTTTAATCAATTCAAATTGCAATTTGAATAATATTGACAAGCACGAAAATAGCACAAGTAATTATAAGTGTGTTTATAATAAAATAAAAAAATACGAAAATACTTATGATTGGTTATTCAAGCATATAGTGAAAAATGTTTCTAATTTTTACTACAAAAAGCAAGATGAATATTATAAAAATAAATATTTTAAATACGAATTTGATGATAATATAAATTTTGTATATGTGCCTTTACATGTACAACCGGAAATGACGACAGCAACTTTGGGGGGAAAGTATTACGACCAGCTTTTAGCTATAGAGCGGTTAAGTGAAATTATACCTGAAAACTGGATTATTTATGTAAAAGAGCATCCTGCACAAAAGGATTACAGATGGAGAGGTAAATATTTTTTTGAGAGATTAAGTAGAATACCAAAAGTAAAGTGTTTAAAAAATAATATAAGTACAAAAGAGTTGTTAAAAAAATGTCAGTTTGTTTCTACAATTACCGGTACGGCAGGTTTTGAAGCAATAAATGCCGGAAAACCAGCTTTGGTATTTGGGCATGTATGGTATAGTTTTTTACCTGGTGTTTCTAAATATTATGACGGTATAAGTGTAGAAGAAATTCAGAAGCCATTTGATAATAAATTGATTGATATTAAGTTAAAAGAAATGGAATACAACTGTGTACCGGGAATAGTTTTTTCAGGATTTTTAAAAAATGATTTTAATGAAGAAAAGAATTGTAAAGATATAATAAAATTTTTGACATTGATATTACATAGTTAATAAATTTAATAAAATAAGTTAGGTGATAAGATGAAAGTAGTAGCATTTGTACCAATAAAATTGAACAACGAAAGATTACCGGGTAAAAATACAAAAAAATTTTACAATGGAAGACCTTTAATATCGTATATATTAGAAACACTTCAAAAGGTATCTAATATTGATGAAATTTATGTGTATTGCAGTAGCGATGAAATAAAAAAATATTTACCAATTAGTGTAAAATTTTTGCAAAGAGATAATTATTTAGATTTATCTACGACTAGTTTTAATAAAGTTTTAACAACATTTGCTGATATTGTGAAGGCTGATATATATGTTTTAAGTCATGCAACGGCTCCTTTTTTAAAAAAAGAAACTTTTGAAGAAGCTGTAGAAGCTGTTAAATCTGGGGAATATGATTCGGCCCTTTCTGTACAGAAATTACAAGAATTTTTATGGAAAAATAATAAGCCGTTTAATTATGAACCTGAAAAAATACCGAGAACACAGGATTTAGAACCATATTTTATGGAAACTTGTGGGATGTATGTTTATACTTCTGAATTGATTAAAAGAGAACAACGCAGAATAGGACATAAACCTTATTTAGTAGAAGTTTCTAAAATTGAAGCTACTGATATAAATAATATAAATGATTTTGAAATAGCAAATGTTCTAGCAATGTTATTAGATAAAACAAAAAACGGAGGACAAAATGCAACTCGTTAATATTTTAGATTGTACTCTACGTGATGGTGGGTATATAAATAATTTTAAGTTTGGTGAGCAGGTTCAAAAGAATATTGTTAGTAAATTAGCTAAAGCTTCAATTGATATTATTGAGTGTGGCTGGTTAAAATCAAATGCTTTTGATAAAGACTATTCACAATTTGGTAGCATTGAAGCGATAAAAAATATTATTGGTAAAAAGAATCATAATTTAATGTATGTTGCCATGCTTCAATTTGGTGCGATATCCGTTGATGAGATTTCTGATTACGATAGAGAATCAATTGATGGAATTAGATTAACATTTCATGAACATGAAATTGATGAAGCTTTTATTTTAGGGCAAAAGCTTATTAAAAAAGGATATAAACTTTTTATGCAGCCTGTAGGTACTACAACCTATACAGATGAAGCATTATTAAAATTAATAGACAGAATTAATTTGTTAAAGCCTTTCGCATTTTATATGGTTGATACACTGGGCGTAATGTATCAAAATGATTTGATGAGAATGTTTTATCTACTTGATCATAATTTGAATAAAAACATTGCAATTGGTTTTCATTCTCATAATAATTTACAATTATCTTTTGCTAATGCTCAAATGTTGATGCAGCTTAATGTGCCAAGAACAGTAATTATAGATACTTCTATTTATGGTATGGGGCGCGGAGCAGGTAATTTAAATACAGAACTGGTAACGCAGTTTTATAATAAGAATTTTAAATTAAAATATGATAATACAGAAATTATAGAATTGATAGATGAATACATTAAACCTATCAGTATAAAATACAAGTGGGGATATGATGTCGCTTATTATATTGCTTCGATAACTAATTGTCATCCTAATTACGCTTTGTTTTTATTAAATAAGCAAACATTAATGGGCAAAGACATTTATGCAATTTTAAAAAGTTTGGATAAACGAGAAAGAGGTCTTTTTAATAAAGATTATATAGCAAATGTATATAAAGAATATATGGGACATCATATAGATGATACTGACGCTCTCAATCGTATAAAAGAAAAAATTGCCGGTAGGAAATTAATTTTGTTGGCTCCTGGTAAGTCTTTAAATAATTTGGAAACGGAAATTAAAAATTTAATAAAAAATAATGGATATTATGCCATTAGTGTTAATTTTATACCTGAAAAATTGATGTTGACATGATGTTTATTAGTAATATGCGCCGTTTTAAAAGTATTGCTGACTTAAAGACCAAAGTAAGTAATAAGATGACAGTAGTTGCTACTTCAAACATTACAACAAATAATGCGGATAATTTAATTAATGTTGATTATACCAGTTATACCAATGAAGAAGATGTTATTTATGATAATGCTGGTTTAATGTGTATAAATTTATTAAATAAGATTGAAATTAAAGAAATTTTATTAGCAGGTTTTGACGGTTTTTCAAAAAATATCAGAGATAATTATTTGAAATCTAATATGTATGTTGATGTGCAGGAAGAACAGCTTCAGGCTATGAATATTGCGATTTCAAATAAATTAAGACAATTAAGCAAACAAGTTAATATAAAATTTTTGCAATCTTCTTTATATAATTTGGAAGGTAATAAAAATAATGAATAAAAAATATCAGTTACTAATCTTTGATTTAGACGGTACGCTGCTTAATACCTCTAAAGGTATATTCAATAGTGTTCGTTATGCAGAGAAAGAATTAAAATTAAAACCAATAGATGATAGCTTATTGAAGGAATTCGTTGGACCTCCGCCAAAGCTTATGTATATAAAATATTATGCTTTAAATGAAGACAAAGCATTAGCCGCAGCTAAAAAGCATCGAGAATATGGCCGCACTAAAGCTGTTTTTGAAGCCCAAGAATATCCTGAAATGAAAAAAACTCTTATGACTTTAAAGGAGAGGGGCTATAAACTTGCTGTAGCAACATTAAAATCACAAGATATTGCGGAAACAATATTGTTTAATTTTGGATTAAAAGAATATTTTGATTGTATTTTAGGTATGGATGGGGAAGAAAAGTTAACAAAGAGTATGATTATAAAAAAAGCTATTGAAAAATGTGAATGCTTTGGCAAGGCTGTCATGATAGGTGACAGTGAGAATGATTTTATAGGGGCTAACGAAGCTGGGATAGATTTTATCGGGGTTACTTATGGTTTTGGATATAGTACAAAAAATACAAACCATAGTAATTTTCTTTTGATTAGTAGTCCGAAAGAATTATTGGATTTATTTTAGTATTGATTTTATTGAAAGGAGTTATAGAGATGAGTTATAAATATATTTGTTTTAATATATTTATAATAAGTTTCTCGTTTTTTTCTTTTATTTCAATTGCAGCTGGCAATATTTTTTTAGGAATATTAACACTTTATTTTTTTATTAAACTTTATAAAAAACAGTTAAAGCTTGATTTGTATTACAAAAGTTATTTTATTGCTATTGGTATATTTGTCATCTCAATGTTTATATCTGCTTTATTCAGTGGAGATATTGTTTATGGGTTAAAGCGCTGGGCTGATATGTGGATTTGGCGCTTTATGCCATTTGTTGTTGTAATATTTTTGATCAATAATTACATTGATGCCAAAAAAGTAATGTTGACCGGTTTTGCAGGTATTACGCTTACCTCTGTATATGCTGTTTATCAGGGATTATCAGGCATGAGCAGAGCTAATGGTTTTTATGGACACCCAATGACTTTAGGTGGATGGTTGTGCATTTTTTTACCGCTGCTTTTAATTGAATTTTTTGAAAGAAAGCTATTGGGAAAGTATTATTGGCTGGCTGGATTAGCCTTTTGTATTTGCAGTGCCGGGCTTGTTTTTAATGCTACGCGTGGAGCGTGGTTGGCAGTTGCTATAGTTAGCGCAGTGCTATTAATTTATTATATGTCTAAAAGCAAACGTAATTTAGCTGTGAGCATTATTTTTATTGCGTTAGTTAGTACGCTTTTGGTAAATAATTCTAAATTTATGCATCGTTTGGATACTATTGATGATTTTAATAAATATCAGTCTAATACTGAACGAATACTTATTTGGCAAAGTGCTTGGAATATGTTTAAAGATCATCCCATATTAGGTGTCGGTTTAGGACAATATACTGTAAATTATCAGCAAAAATATATATCACCGCAAGCTAAAGAACCAAAATTAGGACATGCACATAATAATTTTATGCAGATGCTGGCAGAGAATGGCATTGTTGGTTTTGCAGGTTTTGTAACTATGTTTGGGTATATTATTTTTAAAAATTTACTTGCTTGGTTTAAGGTAAAAAATGTTTATGCGCTAATGATTGTATCGGCAACGGTTTGTTTATTATTGCAAGGATTTACAGAATATAATGTCGGTAATTCTGCCGTAATAAAAATGTATTGGCTTGTTTTAGGATTGCTTGTAGTGTTGAGTGAACTTTATAAAAAAAGAAACTAATATTTAGGTTATTTTCCGGAGCCTACCATGCCACTGAAACTTATTAAAATTATGCTTGCCGGGGTGCTGGCAGGGCATTTGTTAAAAGCAAACAGGATTCGTTCAACTGCGCGGTTCAGCCGGGCAGGATGGGTTATGTTTTTTACTGCGGTTAAGTTTTTCTGGCTGGTGTTTAAGTATGTGCGGCAGAGGGATAAGAAACTAAAGAAAAAGCTTTGATTTTTTGTTGTTTTATTATATTTTTTATTTTGGGTGATTAATGTGAATAATGAAATTGTTGTTTTTAAAGATAATGAGATTGAATTAAATGTTAATTTGTCAACAGAAGAAAATACTGTTTGGTTATCATTAGATGCTATGTCGAAATTATTTGATAAGAATAAATCGACAATTTCAAGGCATATAAAAAATATTTTCGATGAAGGTGAATTAGATGAACAAGCAACTGTTGCAAATTTTGCAACAGTTCAAGTAGAAAAAGAAAGAGAAGTTAAGCGTAATATAACTTATTATAACCTTGATGTCATCATTTCTGTTGGCTATCGTGTAAAATCTAAGCGCGGCATAATCTTTAGGCAATGGGCTAATAAGGTTTTAAAGCAGTATCTTTTGCAAGGGTATGCCGTTAATGAAAATCGTTTAAGGGCACTTAATAAAACTGTGCAAATTCAATCGGAAATTATTGCAGGTATTGCCGGAATTGAAGCTGATGAGGTTTTAAGAGTAGTTAATGAATATTCCAAAGCGTTGGAACTTTTGGATAAATATGACCATCAGTGTATAACTGCGCCGGAAGGAAATAAATGTATATATTGGTTAAAATATGATGAGTGTATGCAGCTTATAAAAAATATGGAGTTCAGTGCTTCTTCCGGGATTTTTGGTTTAGAAAAAGAACCAGGTAAATTAGAGAGTATTTTATCTGCAATTTATCAAACGGCTTTCGGTCAGGAGGTTTATCCGACGTTAGAGGAAAAGGCGGCAAATCTTTTGTATTTTGTTGTTAAAGACCATCCGTTTAATGACGGCTGCAAACGCATTGCGGCGGCTTTGTTTTTATACTTTTTAGAAAGGAACAAGGCATTGTTTAATAAAGATGGCAAAAAGATTATCAGTGATAGTGCGCTGGTTGCGATAACTTTAATGGTTGCTGAATCAAAACCGGAAGAAAAAACTTTAATGATTAACCTTATTTTAAATTTTTTACACTGGTAAGTTATAGTTAAGCAAAAGATACTTGAGCAATATTAAATAAAATTATCTAAAGGAACTCACTAATGCAAATCATAATTTCGCCGGCGAAGAAGATGCGCGTCGATAATGACGATATTGGCGCGGCACGTTTGCCGGTATTTTTAACGAAAACTGAAGAACTTTTAACTGCCCTGCGTGCGCTGGATTACAAAGGCCTGCAAAAGTTGTGGC
>ERZ779671.833-NODE-833-length-14650-cov-4.580336_pt1 | contig 14650 bp, 16 predicted proteins | sample MGYA00511074_ERZ779671 | MGnify/ENA primary metagenome ERZ779671 (study PRJEB29588, sample SAMEA2158454) | human gut metagenome | biome: human gut; feature: human-associated habitat; material: faeces | place: Denmark | collected 2008/2010 ... | reverse complement strand
TTCAGACCGGGATTGGCCACAAGGAATTCCGGAAGTCCACGCAGCCCCATGATAAGCTGGGCGATGCGCCGCTCGGATATATTGCCCAACTCTGCCAGGGCAATGCCGAGAAAGTCGTAGGAAATGGCAAGCGGCTGGCCGTGGAAGTTACCGCCCGAGATGATACGGTCCTCATCGGGGAAGATGGTGGGATTGTCCGTCACAGAATTGATTTCCGTCAGCAGGACGGAAGCCACGTAACGGATGGCGTCTTTCGTGGCCCCATGCACTTGAGGGATGCAACGGAACGAATAAGGGTCTTGTACATGCTGCTTGGGACGGGCTATCAGCTCGCTGCCTTCCAATAGTTTGCGGAAGTTGGCACCCGTTTCTATCTGGCCCTTGTGTGGACGAATCTGCTGGATACAGTCCATAAACGGGTCTATACGCCCGTCGAAAGCTTCCAGGGAAAGGGCGGCAATCAAGTCGGCTTTCTTGGAGAGACGGAAGGCTTTGAGAAGGGCAAAGACACCGTTGGCACTCATAAACTGGGTACCGTTGAGTAATGCCAATCCCTCTTTACTCATCAGCTTCACCGGTTCCCAACCGAACTCATCGAGCACACTGATAGCCTCGCGCTTCTTTCCTTTATAATAGACATCGCCCACACCGATAAGCGGCAGGAAGAGGTTGGCCAGAGGAGCCAGGTCACCGGAGGCGCCCAGTGAGCCACGGTCATAAACGATAGGCATCACGTCGTTATTGAAGAAATCGAGGATGCGCTGCACGGTGATGACCTGCACACCGCTATGCCCCAAAGAGAGAGCATGCGCCTTGAGCAACATCATCAGTTTGATGATGACCGGGCGTATCTCCTCGCCCACACTGCAAGCATGACTCTTGATGAGATTTTCCTGCAAGGTGCCCAGCTCGTCCGACGAAATGCTCTTACTGCACAACGAGCCGAAACCGGTGGTAATGCCATACAAGGGTTCTTCCGACTCCGCAATCTTCTTGTCCAGATAATCGCGGCACTTCTGTATCCGCAGCTTGGCTTCCGGAGCCAGCTCCAGTTTCAGATTTTCATTGATAATACGTTCGATGAGGTCGAAGGTCAACTCACCGGAACCTACATAATAGACATTGTTCATACTTTCAGCTCTTGATTGATTTCGTCCAACAATTCCTTTTCTTTCGCACAAGCCAAGTGTTCCAATTCGTCGGCTTCACTTTGGAGCTTGGACACAAACTCCTTGTCCTTCAGCGAACCCAGGTTGATGCGTACATTCATCAGTGCGCCCAGCACAGCCGAACGGGCAGACATCATGGCCACACAAGCATCCGTAACGGCATTGCGGTTGCCCAGGCGAGCTACATCCATGATAACCGTCATCAGCTCATACGCATTGCGTGCCACCTGCATGGGAACAAGGGCGGCAAACTTGGTAGCCGCCTGGATGGCAGTACTGCGCGCCGCCTTTTCCTCATCCGTAGCTTTCGGCATCTTGAAGCAGGCAAACACCTTGTCGTAGGCTTCAGAGTCGCGGTCTATATCTTCTACAAAAGCCCCCTTTTGCTGCAAGGCAACTCCGGAGATATGGCGCATCAGCTCTTCGTGAAGTTCATAACCTTTCTTACCGATGGTGAGGTTAGCAACCATAGCGGCAAGAGCAGAAGCAATAGCACCGTTCAAAGCGGCAATACTACCGCCACCGGGGACGGGATCGCTACCCGCCACTTTATTCAAAAATTCCTTTACTGTCAAATCAACTAACATGATATTAAATATTAAAGATTAAGGATTAAGAGGGGATATCAGCACTTCTTAAAGTACAGGATAAAGCACTCCCCCCTTTATGGTGGTATTGACACAATTCATACCTACATAATAAGGTAAAAAGTGATAATTATCCGTATTGAGCACTACGAAGTCTCCTTTCTTGCCCACCTCGATACTACCAATGCTGTCCGCACGGTTCAGAGCGGCCGCACCGTTCAAGGTCAGAGCAGTGATGGCCTCTTCAATACTCATTTTCATATAAATGCACGCCAAGGCAAATGTCAGGGGGATGGAACCGGAGAAACAACTGCCCGGATTGAGGTCGGTGGCAAGGGCCACGGCACAACCAGCATCAATCATTTCGCGCCCACGAGCATAGGGTTCCTTCAAAGCAAAGGCTGTCAGCGGAAGAAGGGTCGCCACAACTCCCTTGTCGGCCATGGCGCGGATGTCCGCATCCGAAGCATGCAGCAGATGGTCGGCAGAGACGGCAGAAAGTTCAGCAGCCAGTCCGGCACCCCCTAATGGTACAATCTCGTCGGCATGGAGTTTCAAGACAAGTCCCATTTCCTTGGCTGCCAGCAAAAGGCGACGGGACTGCTCGATGGAGAAAACGCCCTGCTCACAGAAGACATCGCAGAACTCTGCCAAATTATTATGAACCACTACGGGCATCACTTCGCGGATAATGTAGTCCACGTACTCGTCCGTCTGTCCGTTGTATTCTGCAGGCACAGCATGTGCACCGAGAAAAGTGGAGACAACGTCTACACGCTTGTGCTCGTCATTATTAAGGCTACGCATCACCCGAAGCTGCAGGAGCTCGGTTTCCTTGTCCAGACCGTAGTCACTCCCATAGCACTCATCTGCTTCAGAAAGCCCTCCGCCTTGCTGCGCAGCTGGATGAAATTACATGCACGGGTAGCTTTCACCGTACTCACGATGCCTCCTCCACGTTCCATGATGGACATGTAACTCTCTCCCTTCAAACGCCAGGAGAACTCCTCGGCACGTTCGCCACCAAACACAAAATGTGTGTGTGAGTCCACAAAGCCGGGTAGCAGACACTTGCCGCGGGCATTGTAATGCCAGTAGTGCTGATAATAGCCGTCACGCTCCTCTCCACGGTTAGGTCCGACGTAGGTGATGACACCGTCGGTCACTTCCACCGTAGCATTGTCGATGATGCTCAGTTGCTCCATCTCCTTGCCGCAACGGGCAGAAAAGCCGAGGGGGGTCACTACACGGGTATTGAATATAATAAGGTTTTCTGTCATAAAGCCTCTCTCCTAACCCCTCCCCCGTAGGGAGGGGAATTAAGTTAGTACTATTTAATTCGGTTACATTCGTGCTTCTAAGACTTGCTCCATGGAGAAGTTCTCCAATCCCAGATAGTAGGACGCTGTATCTATCAAGGCCTCCATCGGCACCAGACCGATAATTTCACTGCCCACAATACTGACGCCGTAGCGGCGGGCTTCCACACGCACCAGTTCGAAAGCACGGTAGAGGGCGGTGCGGGTATAGTCCGTCATGTTGATGGATACCTGCGTGATGCCGCGGTCCTTCAACTCCACTCCCATTGCCTTGCAATAACGCAGTCCTCCGCCGATGAAACGGATTTTCTTAGCGATGTCATGGGCTATCTCCAGACTGGGGGTATTGAGGTTGATGTTATAAGCCACCAAAGGCATGCGGGCACCGATAGCCACTGTGCCTGCGGTGGGATGACGTTCGGCCAGTCCGAAGTCGGGATGCCATTCCGGTTGCTTTATCTTCTCGGCCATACCTTCGAACTCCCCTTTACGGACAGCAGCCAAATTCTCCCGATGAGGGGCAGAAGCAGACTTTTCATATAAGAAGACGGGAAGATTGTAACGTTTTGCAACCTCCTTGCCCACTTCTTTCGAGAGGGCAACGGCTTCTTCCATCGTCACATTCCGGATGGGGATAAAAGGTACTACATCTACAGCACCCATACGAGGATGCTGTCCCTGATGGTGATTGAGGTCTATCAGCTCTACCGCCACGCCGATAGCTTCGAGCACAGCATCACGAAGCGGTTCCGGCTCGCCCACTACGGTCACCACAAGGCGGTTGTGGTCTTCATCGTTACTGTAATCCAACAGTTTCACACCTTGTTTGCCCCGAAAAGGAGCTACTATCTTATCTATCTTCTGCAAATCGCGCCCTTCGCTGAAATTGGGGACGCATTCCATAATCTTATTCATAATGCTCTTTAAAAAAAAATATATATACTCTGATTTTTCAGACGCAGATGACGCGAATTCTTTTTATCGGAATACAGAGACGTCGGGATTCTTTTGAAAGAAAAAATCCGCGTTATCCGCGTCTAAAAAATGAAATCATCACTTTACTTACTCCTTCACCACTTTCTGCACCAACTTCTCATCAGCCACATACGGCATCGTGATATGATAGCCGTCTGCATGCGTACGGTTAAACTCCTCGCTCGTCTCCATGGCATGCGGATTGCGTGCCCACGAACGGCGGGCCACACCACCCATCACATCCCACAACATAGCGGAACGCAGGATTTCGTCTACCCGGTCACTGCCGTCGCACACCATGCCGAAACCGCCGTTGATGGCTTTTCCGATACCTACGCCACCTCCATTGTGCAAGGCCACCAAGCTCATGCCACGCGCACAGTTTCCAGCAAAACACTGCACCGCCATATCTGCCATGACATTACTGCCGTCCTTGATATTGGATGTTTCACGGAATGGAGAGTCTGTACCGCTGACATCGTGATGGTCGCGTCCCAACATAATGGGGCCGACCTCTCCCTTACGCACCATTTCATTGAAGCGCAAAGCTATATTCATACGTCCCACGGCATCCTGATAAAGAATACGAGCCTGCGTGCCTACCACCAAGTTGTTTTTCTCCGCATCACGAATCCAATTATAGTTATCCAAATCTTGCCCGCGACGTGTAGGGTCGATACATTCCATCGCCGCACGGTCGGTCTTCACCAAGTCTTCATGTTTTCCACTGAGGCACACCCAGCGGAACGGACCATAACCATAATCAAACAGTTCCGGTCCCATTATGTCTTCCACATAGCTGGGAAAGATGAAGCCGTTCTTATCATCTCCGTCCCGAGCAATTTCGCTCACGCCGGCATCGTAGACGGCTTTCATGAAGGAGTTCCCATAATCGAAGAAGTACGCGCCGTGTTCCACCAGCCTTTTTATAGCCTTGAAATGACGCTCCAAGGAAGCATCCACCAGACACCGGAACTTCGACGGATTCTCGTGCAGCATATGGGTACGCTGCTCAAACGTCAGTCCGGCAGGACAGTAACCGCCCTCATAGGTGGCATGGCAGGAAGTCTGGTCGGAAAGTAAATCTATGTGCAACTGCTTCTGCACCGCATATTCCAGCAAATCGACGACATTGCCGTGATAGGCCACAGAAACCGGGCGACACTCGTCCATGGCTTGTCGAGCCAGCGAGAAGGCTTCTTCCAGAGAATCTGTAACGTGTCCCACCCAGCCCTGGGTATGGCGGGTTTCGATGCGGGAAGCATCCACCTCGGCAATGATTGCCGCCGCCCCTGCCATCTCGGCAGCTTTGGGCTGCGCACCGCTCATGCCTCCCAGACCGGAAGAAACAAACAAGCGTCCGCGCAAATCGCCATCTTGCGGAATGCCCAGTTTCAGACGGCCTGCATTCAGCAACGTATTGAACGTGCCGTGCACGATACCCTGCGGACCGATGTACATCCAGCCGCCGGCAGTCATCTGCCCGTAGTTGGCAACGCCCATCTGCATAGCGGTGTGCCAGTCCTTCTGATTATCATAGAGCCCCACCATCAGCGCATTGGTAATGATGACACGGGGCGCCTCGGGCTTGGACTTGAAAAGCCCCAACGGATGTCCGCTTTCGATGACCAGTGTCTGTTCGCGCGTCAACACTTCGAGGTACTGCTTGATGAGCCGGTATTGCATCCAGTTCTGGCAGACCTGTCCCGTCTCACCATAGGTAACTAATTCATACGGATAAAGGGCGATGTCGAAACAAAGATTATTGTCAATCATCACCTGGAATGCCTTGCCTTCAATGCAGTTCCCCTTGTACTCGTCGATGGGTTTCGCTTTGAGGTCGCCCTGCGGGCGGTAGCGGTAGCCGTCCGCGTGTACGCAGCTCTTCCATGAACTCCGGGGCAAGGGTTTCGTGCAGTTCTTTGGGGATGTAGCGCAAAGCGTTCTTCAATGCCGTAGCCGTCTGCGCAGGGGTAAGGGTGTAGCCACGGTCGGGTGCCCGCCGGATGCCCTCGACAAAGGAAGGATAGGAAGGCAATGTTTTACTTAAGGTTATCTCCATGTCCTATAAAGATTAAGGATTTACAAAGTGTCAGCCCACGAAGGCTATATTTGCCGCAATATAGAAATAAATCCCGATATTCGCAATGGAATGCCAGGATTATTTATCTTTTAGTCAGAAACCGACCAAAACACTTCGCCCGCCCCCCGCTGTTTGTTACAACGCTTTTATCAGAGATTATCCCAGAACCTGCAAACATTTCAGATGTTTTTGCCTCCACACACTACATTTTATCAAAATAATCTCTATATTTGTGAAACTCTTCCAAAAAAAGACGAGATAAAATCATTAAAAGCCAAAAGAATATAACTATGAAAAACTTACTATCAAGTATCATCCTGACAATCGGCATGCTTAGCTGTGCTAGTTGCACAGACCTTATGAAGGACGACGGTTCCAGAGGATTTGCCAACGTGGCCACCATCGTGGGAGATGCAGAAAACGGTTTCTACTGCTACCAGAGACACTATGCCGGTCTGGTTGTTTCGCACAGCAAGGAACTTGCCGGCAAGGAACGGGGTTACTTCAACTTTTATTACACAGAAGACGACTGGACCACCTCTACCAATGGCATGAAATATATCGACAATGCGCAGGTCTATACAATAGAGGCATACGAAACAGTTCATCCCCTCACCCAGGAGGAAGCGGATGCCGGACACATCACCGGCAATGAAAATTGTACTATTCCCCAATCATTGTCTATAGATTATGCCTCTTACGGCTATGTGGATTTACAGGCCGGATTCTCCACCTTCAACCACATAAACGGCGAAATCCACAACGGAGAAGTGAATCTGGTATACGACGCAACCAAGCAGGAACCGGACACGCTCAGACTGCAACTTTGCTACAATCCGCGCATTCCCGACGGATGGACAAAAACAAGCCATCACTTCCGTACCGTATCATGCGATATCTCTTCTCTATCTTCTCTCCAACAATGGAGCGATTCGCTGACCCTCGTCATTGATGACGGAAGCAAAAAGAAGCATCTGAGAAGAATGAGCCGGAACGACTTCTTGAAACCCAGCCCCGAGACTAAATAACCAAAATCAAAGCATTTTTTTCTTTATTCAGTCTTCGTTGGTTTTGGCATACCTCAAGAGTAGCTCTCCTCTTTTAAGAGTCAGACTGTCCTGCGTCAGTTTTTCTATTGTCAGCGTATCCGTAAAAGAAATATTCTGGTGATTGCCGATGCTGGTACCTGAAAGTAACAACCGGTTTCCTACTTTTTTCCATGCCTCATATTTCAAGGTGGCCATGTTAATGGAAGAGGCGCTTCCGTCCCCATCAAGAACGAAACCTTGTTGCATACCGGACATTCCCGGAACCGGCTCCACCCAAGAGCCTTCAATGGAGGCATTGTTGCAAGCAGTCAAAGCAACCATGCCAAGAACAGCAGTTAAATCTCTCAATCTTTTCATGTCTCTTTTCTTTTTAAAACTATATTTCTAAACAAAGGAACTCTTGTATTTCCTCTATGTTCCTGCAAAAATAATGTTTTTACGGGAGCTTCCATATATTGAAGAGTCTTTTCACAAAACAAATTATGAATATTTATTTGGAAATTATTCAAGCTAGCATTACCTTTGCGCCGAAATTCAAAAAACGATATGAACCAGTCCTTAACTACAACATACAATACGCGCAATGCTGCATGGGGCAACAAGACCTTATGCGGCCATTTCATAGTGCACGTACATTGGTTCAGCGGATTCATTTAACTACCCTGCAATTTACATTTTACTATTTTGCACTTCCCTTACCGAGAAAAGGAGGGAGAAATGCCGTGTATGGGGTTTCCATTCGGAAAAACCGGACTAACCTATGTATTCACCAAAAAGAAGAAGAGAACTTATGTTTACAATTATATCTATCATGTTTATAGGAATCGGTATCGGATACCTGATGCGTAACGTACAAATGTTGCAAAAAGTGGAGAAAAGCGCCTCGCTCACCATCTTACTGCTGCTCTTTGTACTCGGTGTATCCATCGGTTCCAACCGTCTGATTGTTGACAATCTGGGAAGATTCGGGTGGCAGGCCGCCGTACTGGCCTCACTGAGCATTACAGGCAGCATGTTGGCCTCACTGATGGTGTTTCACCTATTTTTCAAGAAAGGAGAGAAGAGATGAAGGGAAGTTTGACGGTTGTTGCATTTTTCTGTGCCGGCTGCCTGATGGGAGTAGCCAATGATTTTCAGTTCGACCTGCACGACTTATCCATGTATGTGCTCTATGCATTGATGTTCCAGGTGGGCATCGGCATCGGGAGCAACAAGAAACTGAAGGAGCTGGTCAAGAGCCTGCGGCCCAAAATGCTTTTGGTGCCGATGGCCACCATTGTGGGAACGCTGTTGTTCTCTGCCTTCGCCAGTCTGCTGTTGAGCCAATGGAGTGTGTTCGACTGCATGGCGGTGGGTAGCGGATTTGCTTATTATTCGCTTTCCTCCATTCTGATTACGCAATTCAAGGAACCTTCCATAGGCCTGCAACTCGCCACGGAGCTGGGCACCATCGCCCTGCTTGCCAATATCTTCCGTGAAATGATGGCTTTGCTGGGTGCACCGCTCATCCGGAAATATTTCGGCAAATTGGCACCTATATCGGCGGCAGGGGTCAATTCGATGGATGTACTTCTACCCTCCATCACCCAATATTCCGGAAAGGACGTGATTCCTATCGCTATATTCCACGGAATATTAATTGATATGAGTGTACCGGTATTCGTATCCTTCTTCTGCAATCTGTAAACAGCAGGCCGAAAAGAGGGAGATAAGGCCTCATTGTATTCATACTGTAACAACGTGAACAACAGCGACTTCTCACTGCAAAGTGAGTGCATGCATTTTGCAGTGCCACTGCATACCGTTTGCAGCATCACTGCATACCTATTTGCAGTGATACTGCAACTGCTTTGCAGCGCGACTGCAACGGGTTTGCAGTGACGCTGCAAAAGGTGTGCAGTGACTTTGCAGCCGGTCACCAAGCTACCGCATACTCGTAGTGGTCGAACTTAGGCTTGGTGCCTATGCCTACCGCTTTGAATACCCGGGCTATCCGCTGCTGTTCTTCGGGAGAGATAGGGCGCTCGCCCTTGCGGCAATGATAGTAATAGCGTTCGCAAGAGAAGCATCCCATCACGCGATGGCGCACGGTGAAAAGCAGCTTGGTGGGTACTTCGTCGAAAAGGCGTGTCATACCGCGAGCATAGTGCAGCTGCTCGCTGGAGCGGTAACGGGCACAGGTGGAGGACCCGGACAAGCTGCTGACATAAAAAGGATTCACCGCACGAACGGACTGTGGTTGGGGGGCTTCACTCTCGGACAACAGTTGTGCCGCTATCGCCCGCAGGCAGGAAGAGGCTTTGGGGCACTTTCCGTTACCCGCAAAGCAGTATTCGTACCCATCGGGCACGTCTTGCAATAATATCATCTTATTAATGATTAATGATTAGTGATTAATGGACGGAGTGCACGCAGATACTTGCCGATGACCTCTGCCGACTCGCTTGTTTCTTTCTCGAATTCGGCGTGCAGTGTCGGGTATCCGGCAAGCAATTGCATCATTCGCTCACGTCCCACGAACTCGGACTTTCCGGTTTCGGGATTCAGTTCGTAATAGACGCGGGCATGCACCAGTCCCGAAGCATTGATGGCGTCTCCCACTTCACCGCCCAATCGTGTGGCATCATCGGGAGTCATGGTACTGGTGGCTGCTTGTCCCACAGGCTGTGCACAGAAGTAAACCTTGCCGCCGAGCCACATGGCAGGTGCATACCACTGCCCGAAGCGATAACGCTTATAGCGCATCTTACGGCAATTGACATAAAGCGAGGTATCTACCCGTACAGCATAACAACGGGACTTCAAATAACGGCAAAGACCGGGATTGTCGTCTACCGTAATACGATAATCGGCACCGCCCATGAGGTAAATCTGGTTCTTTGTACGCTTCTCAATCTTCAGTGTGGTAACCGTATCGCCACGGTTCTCCACCAACTCTTTCAGATTGGAATACATTACCTGTTGCGCCCCCACCGGCAAAACCGCCAGCAACATCAGAACGCCTAACAACCAACTCTTCTTCATATCCCAACCTCCTCTTTTCTGAAACTTTGTTTTAGTGAGCGAAAGGTACATTTTTTATCGGAAGTAGACAAAAAATCGCGGAAAAAACAATTGGAAATGTATATCTTTGCCTTAAACTTAACATGTATGGAGCAAATAAATACGATAGATAAAATCAGCGCCGTCTACCGCAACACGGCAGAAGAGGCAAGACAAGAACTGAATAAAGTACAACAGAAGATTTACCGCATCGGCAGCCTGCGCCTGCTGCTGTTTGTGGCAGGAGTAGTAGGAATTATCTATTTCTGGAGCGAGAGCTGGGGTATACTGGCCTGCATTGCCCTCATCACCCTACTGCCGTTCCTATTTTTAATGAAATACCACAACCGGCTGTTCCATCGCAAGGACTATCTGGAAAAGAAGATGGAAATCAACGAGCAGGAACTCGCCGCTCTGGATTACGATACGTCTTCTTTCGATGACGGCGAAGCATACATCGACCCCACCCATCTCTACACCTATGATTTGGATGTTTTCGGTCCGCATTCCCTTTTCCAGTACATCAACCGTACCTGCACACAGCCCGGGAAACACCGCCTCGCCCACTGGCTGGGGAAACATCTCGAGAGAAAGGAAGAAATCATCCGCCGACAAGAAGCCGTCAGTGAACTGGCTCCGGAACTGAAATTCCGTCAGCGCTTCCGTATCCTCGGCCTGCTGTACAAAGGAAAAGCCGCCGATGAAACAGAACTGTGCCAATGGGCGGAAAGTCCGAGCATCTTCCGGAGCCGGAAATTACTGCGCCTCCTGCCGGTACTGGTGACGGGAGCCAACCTCATCTGCCTCGCACTCGTCATGGCAGGAATTCTGTCCGCAAGTATCTACGGCATCATCTGGACCTGCTTCGTCATCGCCGGCTTCGGCTTCACTGGCAAAGTCACCAAGATGCAGGCCATCTATGGCAAAAAACTGCAAATTCTCTCCACCTACGCCGCCCTGCTCCACCTCATGGAAAAGCAGCCTGCACAAGCCACCCTGCTCAAAGAGATAAAACAACAGATTGACGGAGAAAAACGGAAAGCCTCCCACTCCATCAGCAGGCTGAACAAGCTCATGGATGAACTCGACCAACGCAACAATGTCTTTATGTACGTCATTCTGAACGGCCTCTTCTTCTGGGAACTGCGTCAAATCATGCGCATTGAAGCCTGGAAAGAGCAATATGCCGCTGAACTGCCCGGGTGGCTCGATGCCATCGGACAAATGGATGCGCTCAACTCACTGGCAACATTTGCCTATAATCATCCGGACTATATTTACCCAAAGATAGTTCAAGCGGAAAGAAAGGGGAAAGGAAACCTAAATAAAGAAGAAGAAAGCAATTCTGAAACGGAAGCACCCATCAATGCCCCTTCCTCCTTCCGTCTCCGTGCCGAAGCCCTAGGCCATCCGCTGATGAACCGTGACCGCTGTGTCCGCAATGACATCGACATGGTGAAACGACCGTTTTTCATCATCGTCACCGGCGCCAACATGGCAGGGAAAAGCACCTATCTGCGTACGGTGGGCATCAATTACCTCCTTGCCTGCATCGGCGCCCCCGTCTGTGCCCGCCAAATGGAAATATGCCCGGCCCGGCTCATCACTAGCCTGCGTACCTCGGATTCACTGAACGACAACGAGTCCTACTTCTTTGCCGAACTCAAACGTCTGAAACTCATCATAGACAAGCTGCAGGCTGGTGAGGAGCTTTTCATCATCCTCGACGAAATTCTGAAAGGTACCAACTCCATGGACAAGCAGAAAGGCTCCTTTGCCCTTATCAAGCAATTCATGACTTTGCAGGCCAATGGCATCATTGCCACCCACGACCTGCTGCTGGGAACACTCATCGACCTCTTCCCCGATGACATCCGCAACTATCGCTTCGAAGCAGACATTACAGACAATGAACTGACCTTCTCCTACCGCTTGCGCCCAGGCATCGCCCAGAATATGAACGCCTGCTTCCTGATGAAAAAAATGGGGATTGCCGTTGCCGACTAATCCCCACCACAGTTAAAGTCAAGTCTAACTCTTTGACTGATTATGCTGTTTTACATTTCTCCAGGAAAGTAGACACTGCAACCGCATCGCTACCCGTATAGTAGCGTACGGAAGTTACCGGAGTATACGTGTAAGGCACAAACTGATACAACTGTACAGCCGCAAATTTATTGTCCTGCGAAATCATGACATCCATGCGCACATTTCCACTGCCGCTACTTTTTATTTCAGTCTCGCCATTCAGCTGTTCATTCTCAATCATATCTGTAAGTTTGCCCAAATATTTCAAATCGAAGAAAACACTGCGTTCCTTGGTCACACTGCCCGTCGGCAAATAGACCACTTCCTTCGATTTCCAAAACAGACGGAACACGCCAAGCAAGACGAATGCCGTACCCAGCACCATCAAAGCCATGCTGAGAGTGGAAGATTTATCACTCATCTCAAAAATGGATGCAAAAATAAAAACACCGACCAGCAGCATAGCTACTGAAAAGATAAGTCCTGAAACACTGGTACGCTTTACAATATCGGGATGTGAAGACGCAAAAAGAGTTGCGTCAATAGTTTGAGTTGCCATAATTATAATATGTTTTAATGAATTTATTAGAAATAGAAAATACAGTATTTCCCTGCAAAAACACATAGTCTGACCATACACAAGGGAAAAAGGAAGATTCAATAAAACACTAAATGAGAATACGCCTTAGCGTGAAAATGTAATATTCGCACACCGGCTGGCAACGATAATAGGCAGTGGCATCATAGAGTTTCTCACGATGCAGAGACAAAACAGCCGCTCGCTGGGCCAGTTTGTCAATCCAGTCCTTTAAAGAAAATATATATTCCGTGGTAGAAATGCGCTGTATACGGGAGTACGTCAGCGAATGTAATTGTCCACCCATGCCCGCCAGCTCTGCATCCGGCAGATAAGGCAATTGAGGCATCGCAATATAGGCATCAGTCTGCTCATGTACGGCAATAGTATTCTCACTCACAACATTCCCACCACTCGCCGCTTTATTGGCAAATGTATCGCTTACAGTCTGCCATAAAGCCAATGCAAGCACCATGAATCCTATGAATCTTAAGAATTTAGCCATATCTATGTGCAAATATAACAGTTTCTTTCAGGAATTTGTTTAATGCACACATCTTTTAATGTTTCTTGGATGATTTATAGGAAATAAAAAGCCGCTCCAAACAAATTGGAACGGCTTCTATATATAAAAAGAATAGTTGAATTATTCAGCTTTAGCTTCCTCAGCAGCAGGAGCTTCTGCAACTGGTGCAGCAGTTTCTGCAGCAGGAGTAGCTTCAGTAGCAGCAGCTTTCTTTGAACGGCGGGTACGAGTAGCCTTCTTGGCAACCTTTTCCTTAGCCATGTTTTCGTTGTAGTCAACGAGTTCAATGAAGCACATTTCAGCATTGTCACCCAAACGGTTACCAGTCTTGATAATACGAGTGTAACCACCCGGACGATCAGCAATCTTCACAGAGATTTCTTTAAACAATTCAGTTACAGCATACTTGTCTTGCAAATTGCTAAATACAACACGACGGGAATTAGTCGTATCGTCTTTAGCCTTTGTAATCAAAGGCTCAACAAACTTCTTCAAAGCTTTAGCCTTTGCAACGGTCGTAGTGATTCTTTTGTGCTTAATCAAAGAACACGCCATATTAGCCAACATAGCGTTTCTATGAGAGGCAGTACGACCCAAATGGTTGAATTTCTTATTATGTCTCATTTTTTATTCTTTATCTAATTTATATTTAGAAATATCAGTTCCAAACGACAGATTCAGACTTTCCAGCAAATCATCAAGCTCGGTAAGCGATTTCTTTCCGAAGTTTCTGAATTTCAGCAGGTCAGTTTTGTTGAATTGTACCAAGTCGCCGAGAGTTTCTACGTCAGCAGCCTTCAAGCAATTGAGGGCACGAACTGACAAGTCCATATCAACGAGTTTAGTTTTCAACAGCTGACGCATGTGCAATACTTCTTCATCAAACTCTTCATTGCCATCAGTATCATTACTTTCAAGCGTGATCTTCTCGTCAGAGAACAACATGAAGTGATAAATCAGAATTTTTGCAGCTTCTTTCAGCGCTTCTTTCGGATGTATAGAACCGTCGGTACTAATTTCAAGCACTAGCTTTTCGTAGTCAGTCTTCTGTTCTACACGGAAGTTTTCTACAGCATACTTGACATTACGTATCGGTGTATAAATAGAGTCGATTGGAATTACATTAACATCCGTACAATACTCGCGATTTTCATCAGCTGGTACATAACCACGGCCCTTGTTAATAGTAATATCAATCTGCATAGTTGACTTAGAATCTAAATGACAAATAACTAATTCCGGATTTAACACTTCAAATCCAGTCAAATACTTACCTATGTCACCTGCTTTAAATT
>ERZ779671.832-NODE-832-length-14658-cov-2.572417_pt1 | contig 14658 bp, 17 predicted proteins | sample MGYA00511074_ERZ779671 | MGnify/ENA primary metagenome ERZ779671 (study PRJEB29588, sample SAMEA2158454) | human gut metagenome | biome: human gut; feature: human-associated habitat; material: faeces | place: Denmark | collected 2008/2010 ... | reverse complement strand
AAACTGATCCAGAGCACGAAGCAGGAGCAAGACGGGACGGAGCTTAAGATGTGCTGCCTAAAAGGCGCTTTATCCTATTTCCTGAACTGTAAATTAGGGTATATGAATGTTATCAGAGATTATCAGGTAGGAAGCCTGCCCTATGAGATATGTGCGCTTACCCATGAAAACCAGGAAAAGATCTTAATACACAGTCTGGATGCCGAGGAACATATTGGCTATATCTCCCGTTTCAGGATCGGCAACCAGCTCGATCTGTATTTAAACGACGATCAGGGAAAGCGGTTAAAAACCTATTATTATGAGTACAATACCGCGACGTTTGAGAGGACAACGCAGGAAGAGATCAACCGGACGTACCGGGGAACGGTGATTCAGGAAGAGACGGATACGATCGTAGAAGGGGAGATGAAGTTTTTTGTGTGGGTGTCCAGAAAAAGATGGGGCTTTGTCGTGCTTCCGGTTTTAAGAGACGGGGATCTTTTGTACAAAGGGGAGGAAACGTTTTTTGATTTTGAGGACGATACGTGGGAACTCAACTTTTTCGACGGAAAGAAGTAAGGGGCAGCAGTCGCAGCCAAAATGTGAAATACGGAGAAGAAAGTGATCATGGATAGAAACGAAGACATCAGAGAAATGATCCGGACAGAAATTCAGTCGATTTCTGTTCTGGAAGAGCGGATTGCTTTTAAAGAGATGATGGAAGGCGTCTTTTTAAATTTGTATGAAAAAAATGAGGAGATGTACCGGGCGCTGGAAATGAGGGTTATGGATGATCTGGCATACGATATCAACCGGTACCGGATCTGCACGGGGCTGGTAGAGAGATCCTATCTGGATACCACACACCATTACCTGACGGCTGTCTGCGACGAGGATATCGAGCCGTCTGCCCGGCTGATTTCAGAAATCCGGGAGGAGATCGCGGGGGAGGGAAAAAGCAGTCTTTCCACCGTATTTCTCAAAGGGGATGCAGTCGAGATAAGAAAGCTGTTGGGAAAGGATCGGATCTACGCCGGCGTTTTAAAGGCGGACAGAGAATATCCGGGGTCTGTCAGATTAGAGATATGCAGCCGTTATCGAAAAAAGATGGAGGAATTATACCATCTCTTTATGAAAAATGGAGTTCCGTGGCAGACCATCAATGCCCCGTATCTGTTTAAGATGGCAGATGTGGTGATTTGCGAAATGCCGGAGGAAATACCGGACACAGAGAAGGTCGCCGGATTGGAAGTGAACTTTGAAGAATATGCCCCAATGGTTCATTACGATATGATACCGCTCTGGAACGTATGGCATTTAAAGCTAGAGAGCACAGGCTTCCCGATTCCCTGCGGAGATTATAAAAATTTTGAGCATATCATCTCCATCCAGGACTATGGAGCAGAGCACGCGTATTTGGTGGGCGAAAAGTCCGGTATCAGAAATGTGCGGCAAAACAGGGACCGCCTGCTGATCACGGGTGAGATCAGGAATACAGAACTATGGGACGTCTATATGATCCGCAGCGGGGAAGAACATAAAATTGACCGCTATACCTATCCGGTTATGGAAAATTTACGAAGGGATGGATTTGCAGAACGGTTTTTAAGAAAGAACGGACAGAAGGTCAGGACGAAGGGAGAACTGGAACGGTTTATCAGGGGATTTGCGCTGGAGTCTTATATCGGGTATCAGGACTGCAGACTGGAAGACGGGGAAGGGGAGGAGGCGGAGACTTACTCCATGAACTTTTTTATAAAGGATGAGATTCGTGAGCAGAAAGGGCGCAGAAAGCTGATCCTGTTTTTTAAGGAGCAGGGAAAAGAAACGTGGCTTTTGCGGGACATTGCCAGTTTTATTACATCCGAGGTGCAGGAGCTGTATCCGGAATACCAGTGTGAGGGGCGAATGTTATGAATTATTTATGGGAAGCAGTTTTTATGGCGGACGGGCAGGGGATTCCCAACGTTCGTGACTGCGGACGTGAAGTACGACCGGTTTCTTGCGGCGAAGGATTACAGCGCCTATATGGAAGTATCGCATATGTTCCTGAACCAGGATGCGTTTGACGACGACTGCCGGCTTGAGGTGAATCCGTATTACCGCTTTTATGATATTTTTAAGGAACTGTACCAGCCCGAGATGCGGGAATTCTTAAGCCTGCGCGAAAGTCTGACAAATCTGATTTTTCACGTGCTCGCAGGAAACGATATTCTCTCCGGGATGACCAGAGAGGAATATTACAAGAAACTTCTGTATCAGGATTTGAAAAATGGTGCTTTTGGCGAGGCGGCGGCAGAAGCGGCCGCTCTCTTTGACCAGCGGGAGCGGGAGCTGATCTTAAGCGGTTTGCTGCGGCAATACCAGACCGGGAGCTCGCTGGATATCTTCAATGATATGGTGGAGGAGCTGATCCCGCAAAATATCATATACCGCAGTAATGAGAATTTTTACGAGATTCTGGTGTATATAGGTGTGAAAAAAGAAAAGAGGATTTCCGGCAAGATGGATTTTCTTGTAAGGATGTTTGTTGATCTGCCCTACCATGTGGATATTTACTATGAATGCCACTTCGGAATTATAGGGGTGGAGGCAACCATGAGGATCGATGAGATTGCATTGTGTTAGGAGTATGAGCCATGTTCTGTTACGAAACCCCACAATTTAAGAAAAAGCGCCTTTTGCGCGCAGAAATGTTAGAGCAGCTAAGGGATTATCCGCGGGATTATCTGGAGATCATGTACGCCGGTTACAGCGACGGTGTTTTGTGCGGCTGCGGACTTGTCTGGAACGAAGATAGGATCACGGTTGAACCCGGAATGATCCTTCATAAGAATAAACTGTATTTTATGAAGGATCCGCTTCATTTGGAGTGTCCGGCAGAGGACAGGATCCGGTATGTAAAAGTACAGTTTCTGACGCTGGTTTATGAGAATGAGCGAACGATCGGAAATACAAGGGTCTATCTGGATGATAAGCTTCCGGATCCGTCGTGCGAACTGGAACTGTGCAGATTCCGCCTGCAGGCGGGAGCAAGACTCAGGAATACGTATGAAAATTTCTCTGACTGCGTGACGGAGTTTGACACGATTCATCTGGTAGAAGTCCCCTGGGCTTCCCCCGTGATGCCGACGTTACATCCGGCTGTCTTAAGGCAGTACGCAATGGAGATATTGCGGAAGAACAGCGGGGATGGCATGGATACAGGGTTTGCCATGAATGTCCTTGCAAATGACGGCATAATGCCGGCGGAAGCGCTCCGTTTTTATATAGAGAATCGGTTGGGCGACCGGATGCCGGAAGGGAATCAGGCGTTATATGATGGACTAAAGAAGATCTTACAGATGGGTGCGGACAGACGTTCTGACAGGCAGCCGGGGGATGGAACAAGAAGGCAGGTAATGCTGATATAGGAGGGAAAATGTATGCGTACAGATGAGAGGATCGCTCTTTTAGACCAGATGAGAAGGGTAAAGGAGCAGGGAGAAAAGGAAGTTCAGGCGCCGGAAGAGAAAGCGCTTACGCTGGAAGATGCGCTGGCTGCCCTCTCAGAGGGAAAACTGGAACTGGAGGACGGCAGACTTCTGGAATTTGAAATCTGCCCATATTTTAAGGAAGAGTTTCCTTTTATATGTTTCAAGGGATTTTATCAGGCGTCGCAGGAAGATGAGAGCGGACGGATCCTTGTGAACCATACAGAAGGCGTCAGCCAGATCATAAACTGGACGCCACAGAAGCGTGCGGCAAAAACGCTGGAGCAATGGAGTAATCTCCTGGTCAACGGCATGGCTGCCAACCGGTTGTCAGCACAGATCCTGAAAAAGAAATCTCTGGAAACAGTGGAATATTTCTGCTTTGAAGTTCCGGCAGGGGAAAAACGGGTGTGGAATATCCTGTTCCGTTTTAAGACGCAGTGGATGGAATTTACGGGAAACTATAACTGTCTGAAGGAGGACGTGGGAACATACGGCGTTTTATTGGAAGCTATGGTGGTAAAGCTGGATGAGTGGATGAGAAAACGGGAAGGAGCGTGTGCGGATGGAAGATCGTATCAGGGAGTTTGATGGCGTCACATACAAAGATCTGTTTCTTTCATCCATAGACGTTGTGTATATCCGGAGGCTGGATATTGTCCAAAAGCCCGGCAGTCATGCCAGTCTGTATCTGGAGGCTGTTCTGGATGGAGAGCAGGAGGAAAACGAGTTACAGAATATCTCAAAGACCATGACGTTAATGTACCGGACGGAAGGAGAGACCAGCCCGCTGTTTTATGGTGTTATCGATAAAATTTTTATCCGCAAGGACGGAGAGGATGTGAGCCTGTATCTGGAGGCATGGGATGCGACATATCTGATGGATACGGAGCGGAGGATCCGGATTTTCCAGAATCCGCAGATGACGCCGGAGGAACTGATGGCGGAAGTTATGCGCACTTATCCGGCGGCGGATTACAAACTGAATGTTCCGAAGATGCCGATCGGCCAGCTTATCATCCAGTATGAGGAGACAGACTGGGAATTTGCAAAGCGTCTGGCAGCTCAAAAAAATACTGTATTAATGGCAAATGAGAAGAGCGCCGGTGTGAAATATACTTTTGGAATTATAGAAGAAGCGGGGCGTGAATTGTTATCCTATGAATCGTATTCCATCGTAAATCTGATTGGGGAATATCAGATAAAGAAGAATTGCGGCATGACGGAAAGTGATGCTGTGGCGTATAAAGTAAAGACTCGGGAAATATTTTATCTGGGAGATGCCGTATGCTTCCTTGGAAAAAATTATGTTGTTGGAGAAGTGGAGCGGAAATGGGAAGGAAACGAAATATATAACTACTATCTGCTGGAAACCAAGGGAGAATTACGGCAGATGCCGTATGGCAACAAGAAGATTATTGGTGCATCCTTGAAGGGAAACGTGACATCTGTAAAGAAGGATACAGTAAAAGTTGTATTGATGGAGGATGAAACAGGAGGATGGGCAGGGCAGAAGTGGTTTGCTTATTCTACAATTTATTCTTCACCGGATGGGACAGGCTGGTATTGTATGCCAGAAAAAGGCGATAGTGTCCGTTTATATTTTCCGAATGAGAATGAAGCTGAGGCATATGTGAATAGTTCTGTGAATGAACAGTCATCAAACAGTTCGGCACGCAGTAATCCAGATGAAAAGTCTATAAAGAATAAGCAGGGAAAAGAAGTTTTGTTTAAGCCGGATCGGTTGGTATTTACGAATAATAAGGGAATGTCTATCGAAATTGTAGATGATGAGGGAATTCTGATAGAAAGTGATAAGAGTATTACGATAAAGGCAAAAGAAAATATAGGAATTATCAGCATGGAGCAGGGAGTGGAAATGTCTGCGCCTGAAAAGATTGCATTTCAACAGGGGAGTACCATGTTGGAACTTGCGGATGATATTAATGTGCAGGGCGGACGTGTAAACATGCAATAATACAGAGGAACGATAATGGAAAAATTTCTTGATGAGCTGATATTGAGTGAACGTAAAAAGAGGAAAGAGAAAGTTCTTGATGAGCAGATTGATTTGGAAAGAGATTTGCCGGAGCAATATCTTCAGACTGTAATAATGTCAGATAAAGCGACCAGTATAAAGATTCCTGCTTTTATGAAAGATTTACCGGAAAAATTGGTGGAACAAAAATATGAATTTGAGCCAAAACCACAGATTATTAAAAGTACACAAAAGGGAAACGTTGATTTTACGTTTTCGCTGCTTGATGTATCAGTGGAACCGGGACAGCTTGGAGAAATTTGTCAGGGCTGCAAGCGGGCATGGAGAAGAATCTTACCGGAAATCATTTTTTATGAGGAAGGGGAGGAGGACATTAACGGCATCAGGGTTCATTGGATGGAATATTCCAATCATGCGGCAGGAGGAAAGCTATATAATTTCCTGTTTTATGCAGCAACCGAGCGGACACTGACAGGAAGTATGAATTGTCCTTATGGAAAGCATGAGGTTTGGGTAAAAATAGCAAAACTTTGTATGAGGACGTTAAGGGGAAAAGGATATGACGGAGAGACAGCAGCAGATCATGGAAATCGGGAAAGGGATGATGGAACCCATATTTATGGGACAGCTTCCGGAATTGATGAAGAATTATAAGGATGGGGAAACAGAAATATTGACAGGCTTGGAAGAAAAGCTGCAGGTAGTGTTTCAAAAAGCACAGCAAATGCAAAAAGCTGATAGAAAAGGAAAGATTTGCACAATGGGGATCAGCTATCTGCAAAGCAGTGTATTGACAGAAAATTATGAGCTGCGAATTGATTTATACGATAAAGAGTTTTATTTGGACAGTGCAGAATGCTGTACATACTGGAAACCGGAATTTATTACAGGGTACCTGTTACAGGACGTGGAGTACTTTAAAAAAGAAATCCGTTTTAAGATACCACAGATAAAGACATATGAGCTGCAGCAGTTTATAGACGGCTATCGGTTAAATTATATGTATTTGCTGGTGCAGTTTTTTAAGCAGATACTGCCACAGGTTTTAAATAAGACAAAAACATTGTTTCAGGAAGTGGCTGAGGAGAACATGAGCGTGACTTTTGGGGAATATATGGGTAAAGGGATTGTTGTTGTGGGAGAAAGAGAAGAATGAGGTATTATCTGCTGAATTGGGAGGAAACAGGGAATCCGGTGCCGAGGATTCGAAATTGGATGGAGAGACTGGATTATCAGGCAGTTCAAAGAAGAGAATTGGCGAAGTTACCGGAGCGAACCATTCTTTTTTTGGAAGAAAATCAGGATACACTGTTTTCTGATGTGATAGAAAAACCGTTTTTGCTGGTGTCGAAAATGTTTTGGGATGTATCAAAAATGTATAAAGTGCCGGTCAGGGGAAAAGAAATGGTTTTGCTTGATGGAGTGAACGGCTTTGCAGAAATTTATTGTATGCCAGTGTATCCACGATATCGTTGTCTTTCAGAAGAAAGGACGAAAGAGTGGGAAAAATGAATATGTTGGTTATTCTGACTTTTAAATTATTAGGTTGAACTAGAAGATTAGAACAAGCTACTTTGCAATCTTTAATATACAACCCAAAATGGCAACAATATATCTACTTATTAATCATATCATACCCTCAAATTGGGCAGTATAATAGACACAGATGGGTAGGTGTTAGGGTGGATATACAAGGTAGAATACGTGAATTAATGGAAGAGCGCAGTTGGACGGAATACCGCTTAGCTAAAGAAGCAAATTTGTCACATTCCACAGTGGCAAATATGTTTAACCGGAACAATGCGCCGACTTTTCCAACATTAGAAGCAATATGCAACGCATTTCAAATGACGTTATCTCAATTTTTCTGCGAAGATGGAAATCTAATTGAATTAACAGACGAAGAGAAAGAACTGATTTCAAGATGGAAACAGTTGAGCGCAGAACAGAGGAAAGTGTTATTGGAATTGATGGGTGTAATATAAAGCCTGCACGGTGTGAGTGTTAGGCTTTTTTTGTTGTATCAAAGATTAAAGTGGTGAGGAAATATGTTGAGGATAGGTATTTGTGATGACATAAGAGAAGAGGTTGAAAAACAGGAAAAACAGGTACGGCAAATTACATATCAGATAGGAATCCGGGCAGACATCAGAAAATGTTATTCAGGTATGGATCTTTTGATGGAAATAGAACTGAGCGGACAATTCGATATTATCTTGCTGGATATTGAACTTGGTGGGATGAATGGCATTGAGACGGCACGCCAGATCAGGGAGAGCGATGTAAATTGTAATATTATTTTCATCACGTCCTTTGAACAATACAGTAAGGAAGCAATCAGCGTACACCCCTTTGCATTTGTTGATAAACCCATTACATATGCACAAATGGAAAAGCTTATCAGTGATGTTTACGAAAAATTACAGATTGATGATAAATTTGCCTTTAAATCTAACAAAACTTACTACAATATCAGCTTGAATAAAATTATGTATTTTATGAGTGAAAAAAAGAATTACAAATGTATATTGTATAGATAAAATTTGTACATTTTATGGTAAAATGAATGATGTAGAAATAAATTTGAGGAAGAAGCAGGTGGACTTCTGGAGGATACATCATTCGTTTTGGTTAATCCGAGGTATATAGAAGAGTACCATTACGACAAAGTTGTTCTGCAGAATGGCATATCATTGGAAATCAGCAGAGCAAAGAGGGAGAATACACGTTTGATGTACATGAGGAAACTTGGAAAATAGGGAGAGAGAGAGGAAGGAAAATGACAATCGCATTAATATTGGTAGAAATATTTACAGTGATTATGCAGAGAAATGTATGTGAAAAAGCATTTGACCGAAAACCGGCAGGAACAGCGGTACAGGTCATGGTATGGGCAGCCTTTTATATTATTTCAAATGTGACTACATATTTTTTTGAATTGCCGTCATGGCTAAATATGGTAATTTTTTCAGTGTCCTTTTTTGGCGTTTTAACCTGGTTATATGAAGGTTCTATTAGAATCAAACTTGTGCTGGTTCTGTTTTTGTGTCTGATAGGAATGCTGTCAGAGGTGATGGTTTGCTTCATCGGAATTTTGTGCGGCATAGATATTATACATATGATGGGAAATACAGATGTCGCAATCATGTATACGATTTTATCAAAATTAGTCTGGTTTGTTGAAATCAAGATTGCGCTGCTGTTTTTGAAAAAGAATAAAAATATACTAATCAGAAATATGGACTGGCTAGAGGTGTTTATTGTGCCGGTGAGCAGTATTTTTATTGTTATGGCGATGTTTGTACCATTGACAGATGAGTATGTATGGGCGAAATTGCTTGCATCCATATTGATATTGATTGTAAATCTTTTTACATTTTATAATTATAATGAATTACAGGAAAAAGCATTGTATCAGGCGGAAAGGCAGTTCTTGACGCAGCAGGTGGAAAATTATGCGGTTCAGCTTCAGGAAATGAGTAAAACATGGCAGCAGGCACGGGAGTACCGTCATGATATGAAGCAAAGGTATCTTTTGATTGAATCCTATTTAAATCGAAATGAATATGAAAAGATACGGGAACTATATCAGCAAAGTGTAGAGACTTTAACGGAAGAGGACAATCTTGCAAAGACAGGAAATGTAACTTTTGACACAATAGTCAATTACAAGGCGGCAGTTGCGCAGAAGAACCATATAAACGTAAAATTGGATACCATGATTCCGTATGATATGAAATTAGAGGACGTCGATTTATACAGTCTGTTGGGAAATCTGTTTGATAATGCGATTGAAGCAGCTAGTAAAGTAGACATAGAAGAGAGAGAGATAAAACTGCTGGCAAAAATGTCTGGAAATAATTTGTATTTGGAAATGGAGAACCCCTATACTGGCAATCTGAGAAAACAGGGGCAGAATTATCTTACAACAAAAGGGGATAAGAATGAACATGGATTGGGGCTTAGAATTGTAGAAAATATTATCAACCGTCATAGCGGTCAAATGATTATAGATGATAAAGAGAATTATTTTAGAATAAAAGTGCTTCTTTATAATATTGGAAAATAGTATTAGAAATAAGAGCGACTGTCGTAATATGTGTGTTGCGGAACCCAGGTGTTGAAATCAAGCAGATTTTGGCACCTGTTTTTTTGCCTGAAAACAAAAAGTTACAAGTAACAATGAAGTTTTTTACAAAAATAGGGAGAAAAACAAGAAAGCCATATACTTTGGGATATACGCAGTAACCTACAGAAGAAAAATGGAGGAAAATGCAGCATATCCCAGTAAACATGAGAAGACTGATAAAAAGTACTGCTCAAAAAGCGGTGTATGAGATATGGAAGAAACAAGTAAAAAGGCAAATGCCAAAATGCTTGTTAATTTCATCATACACTGCTTTTTTTGTTTGACATAAGAGTGGCTCGCGAAGCGTGTCACTCGTTGTTTTTCATGAAGTTCATGAAGTGTAATATCCGGGCGCTGCCCTTTTCGATTTTGAAAATTTACAAAATCGGAAAGGAGCAAGTCAAAGATGGCAGAAAGAGAAAAATATTATATCGGATTGAACGGACAAATCTTTGAAGTCAGTAAGGAACTTTACGAGACATATTACAAAGGGTAGCGCTAGGAGAAATACTTTACCCATGATCTGAAGCAGGAACATACAAAGGTGGATAAGGAAACCGGAGAGATGATTGTCATTCCCAGCAGGGAAGATTCTTATGAGCGGCTTCTGGAAACAGTTTGCCGAGGATGCCGAAGAGGTAGAGGATGCGGCAGTTCGGGCAGTTATGCTGGAGAGACTGAATGAGGCACTACATACACTTACGGGTGAGGAGGCAGCAATCATCCATGACCTATTCTATAAGGAAATCAGTGAGGTGGAACTGGCGAAAAGATTAGGAATAGCCAGAACAACCTTATAGTCACGAAAATATAAGATTTTAGAGAAATTGAGAAAATTATTGTAAACTATTGCCTCTTCATTTATTGGCTAAGTAGATGAAGGGGCAATAATCAGTTATATAATAAATCAGCAGATTCTTGATGGTAATTCAATTATAAAGACAATTACCATGCTGAAAATATAAAGAATATGGAAGCTAAAAATGTATGATTGCAGACATATATACAAAATATTACCATATGTCTTATATACAAAATAAAACAGGAGGTTTTTGCAATGCTTTTAAAAGAAGAAATCAATAAATATTTGAACTATTGTAAATTTCAAAAGGAACTTAATGATAAGACGATAAAGGCATATAAGGCGGATTTGGAACAGTTTATTACAGTGATAGGAGAAAATAATCCAGATAAAGAAGTGCTGAATGCATATCTTGTATACCTTCACCGTATGTATAAGCAAAAAACAGTCAAGAGGAAAATTGCCAGCGTGAAGGCACTGTTTCATTATTTAGAGGAAGAAGAACTGATAGAGATAAATCCATTCCATAAAGTAAAGACAAAGTTTCGGGAGGAAGTGATTTTACCCAAAATTATTCCGAGAGATATTATAGAGCAGTTGCTGAATCATCTTTATAAGGAAAGAAGTATTAAAGAATATTCAGAGTGGCGTAAAAAAATCATTTTAAGAGATATCGCAGTAGTGGAGACGCTTTTTTCTACAGGGCTGCGCATCTCGGAATTGTGCCATTTGCAAAATAAATATGTAGACTTAAAAAACGGTGTGTTGTGTATTCAGGGCAAGGGAGGAAAGGAGCGATATCTTCAAATAGGAAATAATGACGTACTGTCTATACTGAATGCCTACAAAAAGTCCTTTGAAGATGAGATAAAGAAGCAGGGATATTTTTTTGTCAATCGTTATGGAAATGCGCTGTCTGAGCAATCAGCCAGGAGCATGATACATAAATATGCCGGTGAAATTCAGGCAGATATAAATATTACACCGCATATGTTCCGGCATTCCTTTGCGACCTATCTGATGGAGGAGGACGTAAATATCAGATACATACAAAAAATGCTGGGACATGCTTCGATTACCACAACGCAGATATATACATATGTAACGACTGAGAAGGAAAAAGAGATACTGCAGACAAGACATCCGAGAAATAAGATAAATATAGGAGAAAATTTCGATAATTTGGTATATTAAGATTGCTAAATCTTGGGAAAATTTGTATAATTAATATGGTAATGATAATTAGGAATTATGGGGTGGATTTCAGCAATCATGTAGATGAGATGGGAGAGAATCTATCGTTATCTGTTGGAAATACAATAGAATTTCGATATAAGATAATACACAATTATCTAATTTCATTGTTTACAGTTTTACGTGGGAGGGCTAACATGGAATATTTTGTTTATATGACAAACGACTGCAATTTAAAATGTGAATATTGCTCTGTTTTACTGGATTGTGAAAAAAACAACCTGCCAATTAAGCCTGCATACAGTAATGGTGAACTTATAGAATTTATAAAACAGACGCAGATGTTAACTGGAGATAATGAAATTTCTATATATTTTTTTGGTGGAGAACCATCACTGGAATATGATGACATAGAAAGACTCATTGATATTGCAAAAAAGGAATTATCTAGTTTTTCTTTAAAGTTTGTACTGCATACAAATGGATTACGTCTTGATGTTTTGCCGGATAAAATTCTCAATGAATTAACACTAATAATGTTTTCTATAAACTATGAAAAAATTCCGCATCATATCCTACATCCGAGTTATTTTTCTACTATTATTGATAACGCTTTATCGATAAAGGAAAGAAGACCCATACCTATTATTGCCCGTCTCACTGTTACAGAAAAGACAAGTATATTTACTGAACTTTTACAAGTAAGTAATTTTTTTGATTATGTTTATTGGCAGATTGAGAACTGCGACACTTTTAACAATGCAACCGTATTTAAGAATACATACATATATGAAGTAGAAAAAACATTTGAATATTGGCTTAAATATTTAGAACAAGGAGTTATGCTTAAATATATTCCTTTTATGGCTGTTTTAAAATTCATGTTTTTTCATGATAGAAATGATAATGAATTTTCTTGCGGTTATAGCCGAGGGATGATTTATATTCAAACAAATGGAATGTGTTATGCATGTAGTGATAATGTTGAAGGAAACGTTCATTATATGGGAGATATTCATAAAGGAGTGACTCTTCCACATCATAAACTGACTGAATTTAAATGCAACAAATGTCCTTATCGCTCTCTTTGCATGGGAAGATGCGGAAGAATGCACGTAGAATTTTCAATAGAGCATATTAATGATTATTGTCAAATGAATCAAGCTATGTTTAAACTTTTCCTGAATAACAAAGAACTTTTGGAACAAATAATAGAACGAAATCCTACATTCAAAGATGAATTAGAAAATTGGATATTGGAATACACAGAATTTACACCATGACAAAAACAATACAGACAATACCTCAGATTAGCCTAAACGGTAATTTGAGGTATTATCTGTTTTTTCGTAGATTGTACTGAGTATCAGTGTCAAAAAAGGTCTTTTAATTCTTCATATTTTTCCTTATAATATTTCATTAATTTACTTCCAAAAGAAGATCTTAACTGCCATGAGGGCGGTAATAATGTTGCACCATATATTTTTGTTTCAATTTCCGTGTTAAGCATACAATTCAAACCTAATATTTTACAAAATTTCTCTCCTTGCAGGGTTGAGGCTTCTGTTATAATATTTGTGATATAAATTTCTCTTTCAACCGCCAGGTCCATCATCATTTGCAATAGCGCATTATATAATTTTCGAAAAGCGGAAGTATTTTGATAATCCGGGTGTATACATACGCATGCAATATACAATTTATAAAAATCAGGGACATCATATTTTCTTAAATTATCAGTATTTAAATCATTATCTTTAAAATAACCTGACTGTATATCCTCATAAAGCTGATCTGTCACCGGGAGGACCGTAAAATATCCAACAATTCTATTTGTTTCTGTACTACGAACGGCAATATGTGTATAATTATTATACTGATACCAAGCATATGTAATACTAGGTGGAGCAATTAAATCTTCTCTAAGAACTAAACAATCAATTTCATACATGGTAATGAAATCTTCATATGAAAGGTCATCAGGCCATACTATTTCAAATCTGTCTTGAGGTATTATTTTGTTATGCAATAAATATTTTGAGTACCATTCCAGGATTGCCGTCATGCTCATTTCAGCAAGCTTTCTGCGATCCAAATCATTAGTCAATAATGACATATTTGTATCTAATGCCGGAGTGCTTAAAAGTTTTAAATGCTCATATACATTTTCTGTTAACCCGATAGATGAAACTTTTATTAAATCTAATTTTCCAATTGTCGTATCAACAGAATTTCCTTTAATCGGGAGACGCATAAATAAATCATTGATAATAGTAATTGCTATTTGAGATGCATGTAAAACAGCAGTGCGTACATTTATCTCAACAATTTGTTCATATTCACTTAACAGTATGCTAATGGTGTTTGCTGTAGGCGTATCACATGAATGAAATTTTTTTACAGCTTTGTGGAAAGATATTTCGGGAAAATCTTTTTCATATTTTTTCTTAATCTGAATGATATTACTACATAATTCATCGACGCAAAGATCTATGTTATCGGGATCTAATTTGATGTATTTCAACGACAGCAGCATAGGAAATCGTTGGGCAATATCTTCAACTGAAACATTACATAATACAGGAATTAATTTATGATTATTATTTTGTCCTATTGCAAGACCAATTTCGACAGGTGTCCAAAAACTTTCAAAAAAAGCGGGTGTAATGATAAGGATTGTGCATAATGCTGTTGCTACCCCTTTTTCCACTGCATCCAAGATAGTATCTCCTGCTAATATTTCGTTAGCATCTAGCCAAACATCAATATTATTTTTTTCTAATTTTTGCACTAATTCAAGCACGATTTTCTCTTTATCTTTTGACGAATGTGATATAAAAGCATCGAACATATTGAACCTCTACATTAACCATGTTTTATTCCTAAAAGCTAAATTATCTTTCTTTTCATCAATAAAGAATAATTGTGTATTATCTTATATCGAAATTCTATTGTATTTCCAACAGCTAACGATAGATTGTCTTCCATCTCATCTACTTGATTGCTGAAATCCACCCAATAATTCCTAATTATCGTTACCATATTAAAATAAAATGAAAATTTTTTCGGCAGCCCCCTT
>ERZ779671.817-NODE-817-length-14848-cov-2.814912_pt1 | contig 14848 bp, 7 predicted proteins | sample MGYA00511074_ERZ779671 | MGnify/ENA primary metagenome ERZ779671 (study PRJEB29588, sample SAMEA2158454) | human gut metagenome | biome: human gut; feature: human-associated habitat; material: faeces | place: Denmark | collected 2008/2010 ... | reverse complement strand
ACGGCTTGGAAACCGCAGAGAAGATAAGAAAGTCAGGAAGAGAAGATGCAGGTACTGTAATAATTATAGCGATGAGTGCCAATGCATTCTATGATGATATAGAACGGAGCATTAAAGCTGGTATGAATACACATATAGCAAAGCCGATAGATGCTGATGAATTAGTTAATATAATTGCCAGACAGGCAGGCAGATAATAGATGTGACACTAAGAGAATGATAATAATTAAATATATGCGTATAACATCCGTGTAAATAATTAGCAGTAATACATATATATTATTTTGTGATATAGACGATTATTGGTAAATGTTTACACGGATTTTATGCAATGTATCACAAAAAATACATCAAAACCTAAAAATTTCAGTAATTGGTACCCGAGAACTATAAAAATCAGTAGTACATTTTCGTCAAAAGTTGTAATCTTATAGAAAATATGCAATTAGTTTTGTGTAAAAGTTACAAAACATTGTATTACTAAGAAAGGGAGAGTATGGACTATGAAATCAAGACGTAGAAGAGAATGGTTTCGCAGAAGTTCAGCTATGTTTATGGCGTTAGCTTTAATCATATCTGGACTTTCATTGCCGGAGGGCTTGTTTAGCATTACAGCCAAAGCGGCAGAAAAAGCCAGTGCAGAGTGGACAGTAAGTTCTACAATGTACGCAGATGGCGATAATGATAATTCAGTTACGGAATTGAACGGCAAATCAGGTAAGCTGGTTAATTCTAATAATGATGAATTATTAATAAATGCAAATTCAGGTAAAATAACTAAAAGGTCTAGTGACTATCTGGTTAATCCAAACACCGAATTAATGTTTCCTATAGTTAATAATGCTAAGACCTGTACAATAACATTAAGGGCATATGTAGCAGTAACTGCTGATAATATGGCATTTACAGGAATGAGCAACATTAAAATAACAGAACAGTCAGGAAGTGGCTGGGCATATTACATAATTGAAGGAACAGTTGATAAAGGTGCTTCATCGGTAACACTTACAACAAATGTTCAGAATTATTTTCAGTCAATAAAGGTTGAATCATCAACAAGTTATGCGACAACATCTGCTTCATTCGCAGATGGTGGGGATACTAAAGCTGAATGGGGATATTCAGAAACAGTTTTATCAAGCAAGGGTTCTACTTCATCAATTCAAAGTGATACAGGAACTTATACTAATGGTGATAAAGATGTATTATATGTTGATGCAACATCAGGTAAGTTTCAACCCAAAACAGATGGAACTAATAGAATCCAGGTTAATACTGGTACTAAGATAGTTATACCAGCGGCGGGAGATAAGGCTGTTATTAAACTTACTGTCAATAAGAACGTAGGTACAGATAAGGACAGCATATTAGGAAATACACTTAATATAACAGGAAGTGACAAGGTCTTAAGAAAGATGGAATGTATTTCCTGTGTTGCAAATTCTGACAGCGGTTATGTTGATGTAGAATTTGAATGTTATCTTACAGGAGATGAAGGAGAGCTTACATTAGATGTTAAAACTAATACATACATTAGAAATCTTTCAATCGAATGTGTAGAACTTAATAAGAAAGTAATAAATGGAACTATTACATCTAAATCAGATATTCCATCTGATATGCAGGTTGTAGCGACTAATAATACAACTGGACTTACATATACATCAGATATAACAGTTGCAGAGAATGGCAAGAGCGGTACATATTCAATTGAAGTACCAGCAGAAGATGAAGTTATGGAATATGAGATATCACTGAGCAATCCGGCATACCAGATTAAGAGTGGTATTTATAAACATAGTGTAAGTACAGAGACTGCTGCCAGGATTACAGCAGATTTAACTGTCATTAGCCTTGATACCTGCACAGTAACAGGTAAGATTAATGGCATTACTGAGGGTTATTATACAGAAGGCCTTGAACTTGTATTTACAACAACTGAGGAAACAGACTATGTTCCAGAAGTAACTATTGATACAGATACTTGGAAATATACAGCTAAGTTTGAAAAAGGTGTTTCATATAGTGTAGCCGTAAAGGGTGCTAATGACTATGAAGTAACTTCTGTATCAGATGGAATTAAATATTCAGAAGATGCAGAATTAGATATAACTGTAGGACTTAAGCCAACATATGCCGTTACAGTAAGTCTTCCGGAAGAACCTGATTTAACAGGCAAGAATGTAAAATACATATATATGAATAATGATGATGGATATGAATATGTATTTACAGATAAGGATGCTATTAAGTTAAGAGAGGGTTCATATACACTTACACTTGGTGGTGATTTCCTTGCACTTCCATACAAGGTAAAGTCAGGTAACACAGTTACAGTAAAGGGTGCTGAAGCATCACATAAGCTTATATTTGAGCAGGTTACAAGCTGGTCTTTTGTTAAGAGTGATGATGGTGATTATTATGATGATAATATTATGGGAACAACAGGCTACTACAATGGTTTAGCTATTGATGCTACAAAAGGTAAGTTAGTTCCTAATGGACCAAGCCCTAATTCAGCACAGTTTACTACAGGAGCTAAGATAACAATACCTGTAAGTGGAAAGTGTACTATATCAGTAAAATCATATGCACCAGCAAGTACATATGCACTTTACACAATAGCGGGTGAGCCGGCATCAAAAGATGATGTGACAACAGTATATAATTATGAAGATGAGAGCGAAGGAACAGTTGAAATTGTATCAACAGGTTCAGCTTACATAGTTTCAATATCTATAGTATATGCAGCTAAGGATGTTGAATATAATGAGCAGCCAGCTATGCCTAAGACATATGATTATGGTACAGCTTCTAATCTTGTTGTACAGCCTACAGGACAGAAACTGGTTCTTACACAGACAGGTGGTACATTAAATACAACTACAAACACTGATAAGTCAACTAATATCAATAATACAGTAAGCTTCTTTGGATTTGATGAGACTACAGATGCCAACAAGCTTACAGCTGATATAACAATTACAGAGTGTGGTTCAGACAATGCTAATGGTATATTCTTTGGCGCATTTAACAAGAATTATATTGATACTTTAGGAATACGTAAGTCTAATGGACTTAAGATGATTTACTCAAAGAAGCCATCAGACCTTGCAGGTGCTTCAAGCAAGGCAGATGCAACTATTCCAGCAGGAACAGTTGTGACATTTACAGTTGAAAAGACAGACGATGCTCTTGTTATCAAAGCAACACCTAAGGGTGGAGAAACTAAGACAGCTACATATTCTTATAGTGCAAGTGATAATCTCTTATTTAATACAGATAAGATAAATACACCGGTATCATATGGATTTGTATTAGCAGGTGTTAAGGCAACTATCCAGAATATGAAGTATATAGCACAGGACGGAACAGTTCTTTACGACCAGAATAAATGCTACAATGCAGTAGGTACAGCACCAGTTGTTAAGGAAGTTACAGCTAAAGCAGCTTATACAAGAGATTACATCACAGTAAGCTGGACAGATGAAGTACCAGCCGAAGGCGATGGTTTATATGTGCTTGAAGTATCAAGAGATAACGGAAAGAGCTGGGAAAAGGTTGCATCAGACATTACTGAGCCAACATATAAGTATTCAATTAAGGATGCCGGAGATTATAAGTTCAGAGTGGCTGGTAAGTTAGGTATTAATGGTGAGATTAATGATTATGTTGAATCAGATGCAATAACAGTAATAGCAGCACTGGATTCACCAAAGGCAAGCATAGCTTCAAGTGCAGATACAGTTGATCTTGTATGGGATGCAGTAGATAAGGCTGACCAATATGAGGTATATCGTTATTCATACGATGAGACAGCAGAGAATGCTTCAAAGATAGCAACAGTTACAGAATGTGCTTATAAAGATAAAAATGTAACAGCAGAGATGCCATATTACTATTATATAATAGCTTATTCACACGTTAATGGGAAAGTAGATAACTACAGTAACCCATCAGATACTTTATGGGCTGTTCCAACAGCAGGACATACAGGTAAATATGTATATGAAGATGATGCTGTTAAGTATACAATAACTAAAAAGTCATATGACACTGTATACAATGGAAAGATTACAATTGAAGGTGTAGTTGAAGAAAATGTAACAGCAACGCTTTATGTTAATGGCAGTGAAGCAGCAAAGACAGATGTTAAAGAAAAAGAAAGCTTTGCATTTAAAGACATTGCTATTGAAGAAGGAAGAAATGATGTTGAATTAATATTCACAGATAAGAAAGGTAACAAGACTAGAGAAACATTTAATTATGTATATCTTACTAATTACAACAAGGTTGTAGATAGTGCATACACAGGAACTGATGGTGAGGAGGTTAATGGAATACCAACTTATAAGACAGTTCAGGCGGCAGTAGATTCAGTTGCTTCTGATAACACGAGACGTGTAATTATTCTTGTTAAAGAAGGTGATTATGAAGAACATCTTGTTGTTAAATCTCCTTATATAACACTTATAGGTGAGGATAGCGAGAAGACAAGAATATATTATGATGTTAAGGAATTAGCTGGTGATGATATGTCTTTAAGATGTGCTGTAAGAATAGATAAGACAGCAACAGGCTTTTCGGCAGAGAACCTTACAATCGAGAATACTTATAATTATCTTGGTGATGGTACTAAGTCAAATGAATCAGCAGATGCCTTAAGAAATGATGCCAATGAAACATCATATATCAACTTAAGAATACTTGGTTATCAGGATACACTTTGTGCTAATGGTGGCACTCAGTATTATTACAAGTGCTATATAGCTGGTAATGTGGATTTCATATATGGTAATGAGCCTATGGCATTATTCAATGATTGCAAGCTTGTATTCCGTTACAATGCTAATAAGAATTCAGGCTATGTATCAGCTCCTAAGGCATCAGCCTCTGCAACATATGGTCTTACATTCTTTAACTGTCAGGTTCTCTCAGAAGAGGGATGCTCAGGAAGTAAGTATTATCTTGCAAGACCTTGGGGAGCAGATGCTTATATTACTTGGATTAACTGCTATATGGGTAAGATATTAAAGCCGAATGCTTCTAATCCATATACAGATATGAGTGGTAATTTGGCTGCCAATGCAAGATTTTTCGAGTATGGAAGCTATGGTCCTGCATTTGCAATTAACAATAACAGAAGACAGATATCTGCTACGAAAGCCAATGAAATGACTTCAACATCATATCTTGGCTGGGATCCATATACATCAGTAGATACAATAGGAACAAAGTATACAGGTACTGTTAAGACAGACAGCACAGACAGATATGTAGAGAAAGAATATGTATCAGATACTTATTCACAGACAGAAGGTGATGATACAGGACTTGCACAGTATGCACAGGAAGGTTATGCACAGAGTGCTAATGTAACAGGTGGTGGATTATTAAAGGAAACATCAGATAACTATTACACAGCAGGTACAGCAGAAGAATTTCTTAATGCAATACAGAGTGTAAAGAAGAGTGGTAAGGCATCAGTAATCGAGCTTACAGCAGATATTGCGCTTGGTGATAAGGAAGTTAATAACTTTGACAGCTACAGCTCATTTATAACAGCACATAAGCTTGAGCCACTTACACACCCAACACTTTTAAAGACAGGTGTATCAATGCTTAAGCTTGCAGATATGAGTAATCTTACAATCTACTCTAAGAATGGAGCTAAGATTACACATACATGTATAGATATAACAGGCTCTAATAATATCATCATAAGAAATATTGAATTTGATGAGATATGGGAGTGGGACGATTATACAGAAGGTGCTTATGATCGTAATGACTGGGATTATATGACAATAGAAAAGGGAAGCTCTGATATATGGGTTGACCACTGTACTTTCTATAAGTCATATGATGGAGTTATCGATGTTAAGACACCAGTTAATGACAGTAATATAACAATATCATGGTGTGAATTCCTTCCAGCAAGTGAAGATAATGTATTCTTTGATGAAATGATGAATGCTATGAAGGCTAATCCAGATAACTACCCATATTATAAGCATTTGCTTGAAGAGGGTATGACAGACCAGCAGATATACAATTATGCTTATGGTCAGAAAAAGACTCATTTATTAGGACAGTCTGATGATGATTCATCAGCTAAGAATATTACACTTACACTTGCTAATAATTACTATAAGAATTCAATGGATAGAATGCCAAGACTTCGTTATGGTACAGCACATGTATACAATTGTATTATGGATGCACAGGATTTAAGAGAAATGCGTCTTGATATAGAAAAGACAAATCCGGAATTAGCTAAGAAAATTGTAAGTAATGGTGCATCATCTAACTGTGGAGCTCATATGTTACTTGAGAACTGCTATATGTCAGGTATAACTAATGCGCTTATAAGTGGTAACGGAAGCAGTCCAGCAGGTTATATTAATGCATTTAATACAATCTATATGCTTGACGGAGTCCAGCAGGAATTAAAGGTAGCACTTAATACTGATAAAGAAGGTGAAGTAGCATTAGTTCAGGATAAAGATGAATTCAAGAAAGACCTTCCTTATACTGGCTACACATTATATGCAGCTTCAGAACTTGATACTAAAGTTAAACCATATACAGGTGCAGGAAAGCTTACACTTACAACATTACAGTGGGAGAAGACTTCTTACAATGAAGCTAAGCAAGAACATACAGAACATGTATGGAATGATGGTGAAGTACAGAAAGAAGCAACTTGTACAGAAGAAGGTTCAAAGTTATATACTTGTATAGTATGTGGAGATAGTAAGACAGAAGTAATTCCAGCGGCAGGACATAACTATAGTACAGAATGGACTATCGATAAGGAAGCTACTACTACAGAAGAAGGAAGCAAGTCACATCATTGTACAGTATGTGGTGACAAGGCAGACATTACAGTTATTCCTAAGCTTGAGAATACACAGCCGGGCGACAACGATAATAAGCCGGGTGACAACGATAATAAGCCAGGCGACAACGATAATAAGCCGGGTGATAACAACAAGCCGGGTTCAGATAACTCTGATGTTAAGACAGATATTAAAGTTTCAGTATTGGTAGATGAAAGAGTACCGGAAACAGGACTTGTAGATTCAACAGAAGACATTATTAAAGCTATCCTTACAGAAGATGAAGCTAAACAGGCAGAAGATGGTGTAAAGGTTGATATTGCACTTACTGTAAAGGATAAGAGTTCTAATCTTACAGAAGATGAGAAGAAACTTATTAATAGTAACATTAAGGACAATCAGGCTGCTGGATGCATACTTGATATTCAGTTACAGAAGATTATAGGTTTGCAGAAGTCTGACGTATCTGAACTTAACAGTGCAATTAATATTAAGATTAAGTTAAATGCAGACCTTATTAATAAGGATTCTTCAAAGACAAGAAAGTATAGTGTAATAAGAATTCACAATGGGGTATCAGATATTCTTAGTGCCACATTTGATGAAGCAACAGGAGAACTTACATTTGCAACTGATAGATTTTCAACATATGTTGTAGTCTATGAGGATGTTGCTAATTCTAATACAGAGGATAAGAGCAATGTATCAGGCAATGGCAGTGCAGCAGATAATAATGATGTGGCAGAAGACAGTGCTGCAACAGCAGATGATAGTGCGGCTACAGCTGATACTCTCTCAGTTACAAGAACAATAATTCTTCTTGCAGTTCTTATGATTAGTGCAGGTGTTATATGTCTTACATTATATAGAAGAAAAGAAAATGCTTAGAATTATATACTTAATAATATAAGCTGATAATATAAGCAGATAATAAAATGGCAGTCACATAAAGTGATACAGCATACTTTCTGGTATATCCAGCGGAGGAGTGTAATCACGGTGGCTGCCTTTTTATGTAATAGGAAATTCTATAATTATTAAAAAATGTAAAAATAAGTTGAATTATGTAGAAAATAAGATTATATTAATATAAGGCAATTTTCGATATGAAGTTTGCAGGAAAACGGCGCAAGCCTGCCGAAGGAGTAACACTCTCAGGTGCCAGCATCTGCTGGCGCAACTGTAAATGGATCGACTCTCTGGAGAGTTCTGGATAAACACAGAGGCCGAAGGTGCAACATATAGTTCTTTATAAGCAGTTAATAATGTGATTATAAGACAACATTATTAATAACAACATTGTGACTTCTTATAAAGTGGGTATATGAATCTCTCAGGCAAAAGGACAGAGAAGGCATAAAGTATAATATAACTTGTTATATGATAAGTTGTATATTCTAAAATGTTATTTCTGCTTTTATATTTATTCAGACAATATTGTCTATAATTCCAATGCATTAAGTAAAAGTCTGCATATTAGCAAAGTATTTAGTAATGTACGGCATTTGCGGTGTTGGGACAGTATAGGCTTGTACTATGCTGTAGTTTAGATATGAAAGGTAGAAAGTACAATGTGGAATTCAATTAATCAGATTCTTGCGAACATTGATAATTTCGTATGGGGTGTGCCGCTTATGGTAATTATCCTTTTTGGCGGAATATTATTGACAGTTCGTCTTGGTTTATTACAGCTCAGAAAGCTCCCTTTAGCATTAAAATGGATGGTTAAAAATGAAGAAGAGGCCGAAGGCGAAATTACAAGTTTTGCCGCATTATGTACAGCTTTAAGTGCAACTATTGGTACTGGTAATATCGTTGGTGTTGCAACAGCAGTCTGTGCAGGTGGTCCGGGTGCATTATTCTGGATGGTTATAACAGCATTTTTCGGAATGGCAACTAAGTATTCAGAAGGTCTTCTTGCTGTTAAATACAGAGTTATAGGAGAAGACGGACACAGTCTTGGTGGACCATTCTATTATATAGAGCAGGGAATGGGCAAGAGCTGGAAATGGCTTGCTAAGTTATTTGCATTTTTTGGTGTATGTGTTGGACTTTTTGGTATTGGTACATTTAGTCAGGTAAATGGTATTTCAAGTGCCGTAAATGGTTTTTTCGATGCGAATAATGAGCATTGTGTCAATATTCCATTTCTTGGCGAGTACTCATGGTCAGTAGTAATCGCTTCACTTATTCTTGCAGTCTGTGTTGCACTTGTGCTTATAGGCGGTGTTAAGAGAATTGCAAGCGTAAGTCAGGTTGTAGTGCCATTTATGGCAATTATATATGTATTATTTGTTGCGGTTTTAGTAATAGCTAATATTACTAGAGTTCCTGCGGCATTTAAGGTTATAGTTCAGGCAGCATTTTCTCCTAGGGCAATCACTGGCGGAGCAGTCGGAAGTATGCTTGTTGCTATGCAGAAAGGTGTTGCAAGAGGCATTTTCTCTAATGAGGCTGGTCTTGGTAGTGCACCTATAGCAGCGGCTGCAGCACAGACTAACGAACCTGTAAGACAGGGACTTGTAAGTATGACAGGTACATTTATTGATACAATTGTAATATGTACTCTTACAGGGCTTTCAATTGTAATAACAGGTGCATGGCAGGTTGAAGGCCTTGAGGGTGTAGCAGTTACTACATATGCATTCCAGAATGGACTTCCATTCCCGGCACAGGTGTCTTCTTTTGTGCTTATGCTCTGTCTTGTATTCTTTGCATTTACAACAATTCTTGGCTGGGACTATTACAGCGAAAGATGTCTTGAATATCTTAGCGGTGGTAATATGAAGCACGTTAAAATATACCGCTGGATATACATATTAGCAGTATTTATCGGACCTTATATGACAGTAAGTGCGGTATGGACAATTGCTGATATATTTAACGGACTTATGGCACTGCCTAATATGATTGCGTTATTCGCATTGAGCGGAGTTGTGGTTAAGGAAACTAAGAGCTTCTTTGAAAGACATAATAATGAAAAGCTTTAATTTATAAATATTGTAGATATCCAAGAGTTCTTTAAAATAAAGCATGTTTAAATGAAAATAATGGACTTATAAAATAATGGCAATATCTCCTGTCCTTAAGTGGCGCGGAGGTATTGCCATTATTTGGTGTATTAATCCGGTGTATTGACAAAAAATGATATGTTCATATATACTTATCAAAGTTAGCTATGATTAACTAAGGTTAGCCACAACAAGACAATAAGAAAGGACATCGAAACATTAATGAAGAATATCATTAAATCCCCAATTAAACTTTTATGGCTTATGATAGGAATTGTGTCAATGGTACTCGGTGCAATAGGTGTCGTACTTCCAGTATTGCCAACAACGCCATTTTTATTATTAGCATCTTTCTGCTTTGCCAAAGGCTCTGACAGATTTCATATGTGGTTTATTGGAACAAAGCTTTACAAAAAACATCTTGAAAGCTTCGTTACCAGCCGTTCAATGACATTAAAGACTAAGTTGTGCATACTTCTGCCAGCATCAGCAATGCTTATATTGGCAATGCTTGCAATGTCTAATATATATGGGCGTGTATTTATTGTATTTTTGATAATATTCAAGTACATATATTTCTTTACAAGAATTGAAACAGTTAAGGCGTAAGCTTATGCCTGTTAGTTAATTATAGGCTTGGAAAATGTTTTCACGAGTTCTACAAGCATATCAACAGTTTTGTCCATACCTTCGATGGTTATGTGTTCGTAAGGACCGTGGTAGGCGTGTCCGCCAGTGCCAAGGTTAGGGCAGGGAAGTCCCATATAACTTAACATACAGCCGTCAGTGCCACCTCTTATTGGAAGTATAAGGGGTGGTATATTAGTATTCTTGCAGGCTTTCACAGCATTTTCTATAAGAAACATACATTTTTTGATAATCTCAGCCATATTGCGGTACTGGTCAGTGATAGTGAGCTGTACAGTTCCAGCACCCCATTTTTCATTCATAATCTTTTCAATGTGGCACAGTGTGGCTTTCTTTGCTTCAAATAATGAAGCATCGTGGTCACGGATTATATAATTAAGGTGTGCTTCTGCAACATCACCAGACATACTTATAAGATGATAGAAGCCTTCGTAATTCTCCGTTTCCCTTGGTATCTCCATAGCCGGCAGGCAATTATTAATTTCCATAGCTACTAAGGAAGCGTTAATCATAGTATCCTTAGATGAGCCGGGGTGGACATTAAAACCTTTCACAACATATTCAGCTTTGGCGGCATTGAAATTCTCGTACTGTATCTCACCCTCAGTATCGCCATCAACAGTGTATGCGTAATCAGCTCCGAAGCGTTCAACGTCAAAATGTTCAGTACCCATACCAATCTCTTCATCAGGCGTAAATGCTACGCATATTGCAGGGTGTTCAATATTATTAGCAGTGATATATTCAATCATAGTAAGAATTTCAGCAATTCCAGCCTTATCATCTGCACCAAGAATAGTTGTTCCATCAGAAGTTATAAGAGTTCTGCCCTTTAAAGAAGCAAGATGTGGAAAAGTATCAGGACTTAATATAAGTCCGCTGTTACCAAGCACTAAGTCCCCACCATCATAATCAGGAGTCACAACAGGATTGATATCACCATTGCAATAATCAGACACAGTATCCATATGGGCAATAAAACCAATTGAAGGAAGCTTCTCAAGCCCCTTAGTTGCAGGCAGTCTGCCATAAAGATAACAATGTTTATCAAGCTTAACATCACTAAGTCCAAGCTCAGTCATCTCGTCTTTAAGAAGCCCAGCCAGCTTAAACTGACACTCAGAAGAAGGTGACTTTCCACTCTCTTCATCACTAGGAGTTCTGACAACAACATACTTTAATAATCTTTCATAAGCTTTCATAACAAATCCTCATTTCTGTATATATTATAATATTCCCCGTCCTCATAAAATTAAAACCATAACCTAACATAATTCCCTCATATAATATAACACAACCCACAAAATTATGTTAAAATAAATCAGAGGTTAATAGACTAATAGATTAGGAGAAATACTATGAACAACATTAAAAAACTTTCCACTGCTGGTGTCCTATGTGCAGTCGCAGTAGCTGGAAGCCTGATTTCATTTCCGGTATTTGGAAGTAAATGTGCACCAGTACAACATATGGTTAATATATTCTGTGCCGTCCTTTTAGGACCCGGATACGGCGTAATGGCGGCATTTGTTGCCTCACTTATAAGAAATCTGCTTGGAATGGGAAGCCTTATGGCATTTCCGGGAAGTATGTTCGGTGCATTGATATGCGGTATTGTATACAAAAAGACCCATAATATTATTGCAACAATGATAGGAGAAGTAGCAGGAACATCAATACTTGGTGGTTTATGTGCATATCCGGTTGCAATATTCCTTATGGGAAAAAGTGCCGCAGGAATAGCATTTTATGCGTATATAATTCCATTTTTTATATCAACTGCCATGGGTGCGGTCATATCTGGAATAATAGTATTCAGCATAAAAAAGGCAGGCTTGTTAGTTAAGATTCAGGACAATCTTGCAGGATAGACAATTCAATATGCAAAATCGATAGGCATATATAGGAGAATACAAGCTATTGTAAGCAATGATAAAAGACGTTGTAATATTCAATACAGTGATAATCATATATGGAAAAAGACAAGCTTTCTGTATAGAAAAGAGGGTTTTAGTGAATGTTTGAAAATATAATAAAAAATGTGCATAACAGACATCCGCTTATCCACTGCATAACGAACTATGTGAGCATTAATGATTGTGCCAATATAGTGCTTGCATGCGGTGGTGCACCTATAATGGCGGAGGATATTAATGAGGTGAGCCAGATAACATCAATATGCCAGGGACTTGATATTAATATCGGGATGCTTAATGATAATAAATTATCATCAATGCTTAAAGCAGGTGCTACAGCCAATGAACTTGGAATACCAGTAATACTTGACCCTGTTGGTGCTGGTTCATCAGATTACAGAATTAAAGCTGTCCAAAATCTTATGTCCAATGTACAGTTTGGTGTTATAAGAGGAAATGTATCCGAGATAAAAGCGATAGCCGCAAAGCAGGGAATTCATAATATAGCAGCTGGAGTATATGAAACTATGCAGAAAAATAAGTCTGCTATGGGTGTTGAGGCGGGGATTGCCGATAAAATTACAGATGATAATATAAAAGAAATGGCAGATTTTATTAATAAGCTGTCCCAAAAGACAGGTGCTGTGATTGCGGTTACAGGCGGAATTGATATGGTTGCTGATGAGACCCGCGTATATGCAATAAGGAATGGTAATAAGATGATGAGCCTTGTTACCGGTGCCGGTTGTCAGCTGTCAGCTCTTACATCAGCATATGTAGCAGCGGATAAAGAGCATATATTAGAAAGTGTATGTGCGGCTGTTAGTGTAATGGGAATAAGCGGAGAGCTTGCATACCGCAGAATGGCAGAAGTGGATGGCAATGCAAGCTACAGGAATTATATAATTGATGCTGTATACAATATGACAGACGACACTTTGAAAGAATTGGGAAGAATAGAGCGTATATAGTGTGTAAAAATATGAAATATATACAAGATATGTGAAAACATGGTGTATATAAATGATACAGAGATATATATCGTGACAGTGCATAGGTATATAATATTTGATAGCAGAGGAATAATATATGAGCAGTTATTTTTATTTTACAAGACACGGACAGACTATATGGAATGTAGAGAATAAAATATGTGGTGCGACAGACATTGCACTTACAGAGCTTGGACATAAGCAGGCAATAGAATTAGGTGAGTGTATCAAAATGGAAAATATACATATTGATGAGATATTATATTCTCCACTTATAAGAGCGGCTGACACAGCAAAGCATATATCAGAAACCGCTGGCATACCGTGCAGAATGGAAATACGGTTAAAGGAGCAGAATTTTGGCAGATACGAGTCTACACCAAGAGATGGCAGGGAATTTGCTGCGGCTAAGATGAACTTTGTTGATGATTTTGACGGTGGAGAGACAATGCTTCATCTGAGTCAGAGGATATATAATCTTATAGATGATATAAGAAATGACAATTCTGATAAAATATATCTTCTAGTTGCGCATAATGGTATTTCGAGGATTGTCGAGTCATATTTCAGAAATATGAGCAATGATGAGTTTTCAGGCTTTGGAATTAAGAACTGTGAACTTAAAAAGTATGAATTTAAAGATAAAAATGCTTAGAAAATGCGTAGAAGGTGTGTGTAAAGGAGTAACAATATATGGATTATAAGCTTCTTATTGATACAGCGGCTCTTGCGGGTATGATTATGTTAGAAAATGGAGCAGAGATATACAGGGTTGAGGAAACAATCGATTATATGCTTAAAACATCAGGTTTAAAGACTACACAGGCATTTGTTGTATCAACGGGATTTATGATTTCTTTAGATGATCCGTCAATAGATGCACTGACAGTTGTCAGGAGAGTGGACAGAGGGGCAACCAACCTTAATATGATAGCTCAGGTCAATGACATATCAAGAAAGTTTTATAAAGGAATAATATCATTAGAGGAGGCATTTTCGCAGTTAAAGCATTTAAAGAAGAATCAGTATCCGTGGTGGTTAAAGGATATATGCACAGTATTCGTGGGGCTTTTCTTTACGGGAATGTACGGCGGCAATGGCGTGGATATGCTGTTTACAGGAATAGTTGGCGTATTCTTGGCTATATGGTTACATGCCGCTGGCAGTATGAAGCTTAATTCACTTATAAAAGACCTGACAGCTTCTATTGTATTATCAGTTGTGGCAAGGGTACTCATTCATCTTAATCCCCTTGCCCATCTTGATTTAATAATAATAGGTTCGATAATGGTACTTGTTCCCGGGGCTGCAATAACCAACGCAATAAGAGATACTCTCCACGGCGACTACGCCTCCGGCAATGCCAATATACTCCAAGCCTTCACCGAAGCCGCCCTAATAGCCCTGGGCGTCTACATAGGCCTGGTAATAATATCCTA
>ERZ779671.793-NODE-793-length-15197-cov-1.939968_pt1 | contig 15197 bp, 7 predicted proteins | sample MGYA00511074_ERZ779671 | MGnify/ENA primary metagenome ERZ779671 (study PRJEB29588, sample SAMEA2158454) | human gut metagenome | biome: human gut; feature: human-associated habitat; material: faeces | place: Denmark | collected 2008/2010 ... | reverse complement strand
TATTTATGAATCGGAAGAGCAGTTACCGGATATTTTGGATTATGATATTTGGAAAGGGCGTACCTATCAATATTTGTCAAGTAAGCCTCTTTATGGATTCGGACACGGTTTAAGTTATTCGAACTTTGAGTATACACATTTGCAAAGTGATGATGTGGTTCGCCCGGATGGTACTTTGCAATGTTCTATTGAAATTAAAAATATAAGTGATGTAGCAGGAGAAGAAGTTGTTCAGGTATATATTTCCCGTGAAAATACTCCGGTTTATACTTTCCCGTTAAAGAAATTGGTGGCTTTTGCGAGAGTGGACCTGAAACCGGGTGAAAATAAAACGGTTACTTTTACAATTGCTCCCCGCCAGCTTTCTATATGGCAGGAAGGAATATGGAAGATGCTTCCGGGGAAATATTCCTTGTTTGTAGGAGGTGGTCAGGAAGGGTTATCGAAAGGAATAAATAGGAATTTTGAAATAAAGGTAGAATAAGGTTAGTTGAGTCAGGATATAGGTGTTGTTTCTAGGGGAAAAGATTGTTTTAATGGATAATTTATAGTCTGCGATATGATACTTTTTAATCCTATATTTGGATAATATAATATAGGAATGCTTTTCTTGAGATGTATTAATTTAACTTTTAACGATATTAGGTAAAAAACTCTTCAACTCGTTTTGTATAGCGTGTTTGAATGGGTTATACCTTCTAATCAGATACTTATTGTATAGTGTCGGAATAGTATTAGTTAATGATAAAATTGTACTTGTTTATCATAGAGACGGCAACTATATTTGCAGTGTTGAAGAATTTATTATTTTAAATCAGTGTTATATATGAAAAACATTATGTTGTTTCTGATGACGCTCTTAATGAGTAGTCATGTGATGGCTCAGGAGTCCATCGTTACCGGTACTATTACTGATGCTAACGATGGTTCTCCATTGATTGGAGCCAATGTGTTGGTTAAGGATGCCGGGGTAGGTTCCATTGCTGATACGGAAGGTCGGTATAGCGTGAATGTTCCTAAAGGGAAAAATGTGCTGGTCTTCTCATGTATAGGTTATAAGGAACAAACGATAACCTTGAAACCTGGACAGAGAACTCTGAATGTAAGAATGGCAGAGGACACGGAATTACTTGATGAAGTCGTGGTAGTTGGTTACGGTACGATGAAGAAAAGTGATTTAACGGGATCGGTCACCAGTATTAAGAGTGATGAGTTGATGAAAACCAATCCGATCAGTATCAATCAAAGCTTGCAGGGGCGTATTGCCGGTGTACAGGTTAATCAGAACGATGGTGCTCCGGGAGCAGGTGTAAGTATTCAGATCCGTGGTGCAAACTCATTCTCTACATCTACAGAACCGCTTTATATTGTGGATGGTATTCCTTTCACAACAAGTGGTACTCCGGGGACCGGTAAAGATGGTATGCTCCAAACTACCAATCCGCTTTCTGCCATCAATCCGGCAGATATTGAATCTATTGAAATCCTGAAAGATGCTTCTGCTACTGCTATTTATGGTTCCCGTGGTGCCAACGGTGTGGTACTGGTTACTACAAAACGCGGTGCTAAAGGGAAAGATAATATTAGTTTCAGTGCTAACTTCGGAATCTCAAAAGTGGTGAAGAAGATGGATATGCTGGATGGCTATACGTATGCTAAGTATCGTAATGAAGCTGCGGAAATGTTTAATAAGTATGATGGTGCGAATGAAAAGATTCCTTATCCAGGAACATCTACAGTTGATCCGACTACAGGAGAAGCTGTATACTCTCCGGGCCCAGACGATTACAGAAATGGTAAGTATCCAAGTGTGAATTGGCAAGATGAAGTGTTTGAGACTGCTCTTTCTCAGGAATATAACTTGAGTGTTAGTGGTTCCAGTGATAAAGGGTACTATGCAATTTCCGGTAACATATTGGATCAGGAAGGTATTATTAACAACTCTGGTTATAAACGTTATACATTCCGTGCAAATGTAGCTCGTAAAGTGCACGAATGGATTGAAATCGGGACCAATATGAGTTTTACCAATTCATTGAATAAGCTGGCAAAGACAAACTCGGTAAGTGATGGTATTATTCGTGGAACCCTGTTCTATCCTGCGACTGCTCCTTTGGATGATGAAACAAATAATTCTCAGCTAAATTGGTTCTCTTCCAATCCGTATGTTTACACACGTGCAGCAAAGGATGAGCTGACTACTAATACGTTCTTCTCTTCTTCTTATCTGGAAATTACTCCGATTAAAGATTTAAAACTTCGTCAGAACGTAGGTTTCTCTTATAATGGAAACGAACGTAATGTGTATTATAACCGTGAGACAGTGGAGGGTAAGGACCCGGTGAACGGCTATGCTTCTAAAGCTGATAACTGGGCAAAGAATCTGGTACTCGAAACAATGGCTACTTATAACAAAGAGTTTAATAAAAATCACTCTTTGAATGCAGTGGTTGCTTTCTCTTATGAAAAAGGTGATTATGGTAATAAAGCCATGACTGCCACCGGTTTTACGCAAGATATAACAGAAGATTATGATATGAGTGCGGCCGTTAATCCGGGTAAGCCGACCAGTGGGCGAGGCATGACTTCTTTGGTCTCTTTCCTGGGACGTGCCAATTATAGTTTAATGAACAAATATTTGATTACAGCTTCTTTGCGTGCCGATGGTTCCAGTAAGTTTGCTCCCGGTAATAAATGGTCGAACTTTGCATCAGGTGCTATTGCATGGCGTGCTTCGGAAGAAGAATTTATTAAGAGACTGAATATCTTCAGTAACCTGAAAGTACGTGCAAGTTATGGTCAGACTGGTAATCAGGCTATTGGTGCTTATGCCACACGCGACTATTTGACTGTGGCCAATTATCCTATTAATGGTGCGCTTGCCAGTGGTTTTGCCAATCTAACTTGGAGAGGGCCGGCAAATCCGGATTTAAAATGGGAAACAACCAGTCAGTATAATGTGGGTGTGGATATGGGATTCTTTAAGAATAGAGTAAACTTAACAGTTGATCTTTATTATAAGAAGACATCAGACCTGTTGCAGAATATACAGATTCCTCAAAGTACAGGCTTTTCTAACATGACTACGAACTTTGGCAATGTAACTAATAAGGGTCTTGAGATCTCCGGTAAGTTCTATGCAGTAGCTGCAAAGGATTTTAATTGGGATTTCGATGCAAATATCTCTTTCAACCGTAATAAGATTAGTGGACTTCCCGGTGACCAGTTTGCACAAGGATGGAGTAAAGCTGATAATGTTTTCTTGCAACGTAATGGATTGCCGATCGGTACAATCTATGGTTTTGTAGAAGACGGATTCTATGATAACATTGCAGAGGTGAGATCAGATCCTTTCTATGCTAATGAATCGGATGCTGTATGTAAAGCTATGATTGGTGAAGTGAAATATAAGGATCTTGATGGTGTAGCCGGTATTACAAACGCTGACCGTCAGATTATTGGAGATACCAATCCTGATTTTACATTTGGTATGACGCATAATTTCTCTTATAAGAACTTCTCTTTGAGTTTCTTTCTGCAAGGATGCGTGGGAGGTGATATCTTCAATGCTAACTTGATGGAAGTAACTATGAGCGGTATCGGTAATATTCCACAAGAAATGTATAATACCCGGTGGACTCCAGAGAACAGAGCGATTGCGAAATGGCCAAAAGCTTATGCTGGTTATGGTAGAACTATGAAATTGTCTGATCGTTATGTAGAAGACGGATCTTACCTCAGAATGAAAAATATTAATTTGGGTTATAAATGGATACCTTCATTTAAAGGGATAGAATCAGTGAATCTATATGTTTCTGTAAGCAATGTATTTACAATCTCCGGTTATAGTTGGTTTGACCCGGATGTAAACTCTTTCGGTAGCGATTCTTCACGTCGTGGAGTGGATATGTTCTCTTATCCAAGTAGCCGTACTTTCTCTTTCGGTTTGCAATGTACATTCTAACGTTTAATTCAATTCAAAGAAAGTTATGAAAAAGATTATATTAAAATCAGTCATATTGTTGTGGGCGGCTGTGGCTGCATGCTCTTGCGACAACCTGTTGGAAGAGAAAGCATACGATTTTGTTTCTCCTGAGCAGTTGGGAGACAGTGAAAGTGCTGCTTCACAACTTGTAACAGGAGCTTACAATACCATTATTACCAATTTTATTGCTCCGGGTTCTTATCTGTATCTCACGAATATGGATTGTGACTATGCTTCTGGTGCTTCATGGGCATTTGGTAATGTGGGAGCTGGTAATCCGCAGGGATTTTGGGGGATAGACCACATGTGGCAAGGGTGTTATACTTTGATTCATCGTGCTAATTTGGCTACTTCTAAGATCACTGCAATGAACAATCTAACCCCTGAAAGTAAGGAAGATGCTTTGGGACAATTATGTTTCCTGAAAGCATGGGCTTATTTTAATCTGGTCAGAAATTATGGTCCGGTACCTATTTTCAGAAAATCTATATCAGAAGGTGAAGATATGCATCAGGCCCGTTCTTCCGTAGCTGATGTTTATGCACATATTATTGAACTGCTGGATCAGGCAGAGAATATGTATTCTAAAAATGATGTAGGTTTTATCGAAGGACATGCTTCAAGTGGTGCAGCAAAAGCATTATTAGCAAAAGTTTATGCAACAATGGCATCAGGAGCAATGTCCGGAGTACCCATTGTAGTTAAAGGTGGAAAGCCTTCTAATCCGGAACCACAAGCAATTACGCATACAGCACAGACTGTGGCCGGATATGAAAGTTTTGATTCGAAAAAGTATTATGAGCTGGCACGTGATAAGGCATGGGAAGTAATACAGGAGTATACCTTGTTCGATAAATATATGGATGTGTGGTCCATTGCCAACCGTAATAAGGGGGAACATATCTGGATGGCTCAGGCTAAGAGTGCCGATGCAGATTTTGGTAATACGATTTGCCAAGATTATGTGGGTATCTTTAAGGAAGATGGTACGATGGAAGGTAATTGGTATGGAATGCGTGACCATTGGTATTTACTTTTTGAAGAGAAAGACAAGCGTGCTGTAGACGGAGTTATACACCGGTATGCTTCTGGTGGTATTTCTAATGGAAAGGTGGTTTATAATTATTATCCACGTTGGTATGCTGATAAAGTGGCCAATAAAGAGGTTTATGATAGTGAAGGCAATGCATTTGATGGTACGGAAGTATATCAGGAAGGTGAAGGTTGGACATTAGCAAAGTTGACTAAATTTACATTTGTGACAGATCGTAAACAAAAGAATAGTGATTTCCATTTTCCGTTGCTTCGTTTGCCGGATATTATGCTGATTTATGCGGAAGCTGTGAATGAATTGAATGGTGGACCGGATGCTGAAGCTTATAATCAGGTTAATAGAATCCGTACACGTGCAAATGCGACTCCGTTCTCTGGCATGAATCAGAATGAGTTCCGTTCTGCTGTACTTGAGGAACGTGCTCGCGAGTTGGCGTATGAAGCAGATCGTCGGTACGATTTATTCCGATGGGGTATTTATTTAGGAGTAATGAATGCGATTGATATGGATGAGCATAATGTTACTAAACGTCGTTTGGAACGTAATTTGCTTTATCCGCTACCTACTAGTGAAGTCAATGCAAATGATAAGATTGACTCTAATAATCCGGGTTGGTAATGAGTATTCTGAATAAACTTAAATGAAGAAACAATGAAAACATTAAAATATACTTTATTAGTTTTGGCAATATTGGGGTGTGGTATATTTTCATCCTGCTCTGATGATGAAGAAGCGATTGCTCCCTTAAGTGTAGCAAAGGTGTCTACGGTGACTGACCGTAAGGAAGCTATTGATAAAGCTAATCTTGCACAATATATTATTGTGCAAGGTACCGGGTTGAATGCTGTTACATCTATTTTAGTGAATGATGTTCCGGTAGACATGTTAGAAGCATACATAACATCCAATGAAATTACATTTCCTATTCCCAGGGTGATTCCCGAGAATGTGAATAATCTGATAACCTTGTCAACCGGCAGCGCAACGGTAACCACACCTCTTTCTGTCTTTGTTCCGGATTTGAGGATTGATGGTATGTATAATGAATTCACTCCTGCAGGCGAAATGATGAAAATTGTGGGAGACTATTTTGATCTGTATGAGATAACCACTGAATCAGGTAAGTTATACTTTGGTGACCGTGAGATGGAAATTGTAAGAGCAGTACAGGATACTTTATATTTCAAACTTCCTGCTGATGCAGCAGTTGGTACTAAAGTTAAAATTGTCAGTCCGGTTGCAGGAGAAGTAATGGTGCCTGGAAAATATAAAGAAAAGGGTAATATGCTATGTGATTATGATCCATTTACAGGATGGGGAGGTGGACAATATCTGAGTAGCGGTCCTACCCCGGTGGCTATTAGCGGACAATATTGCCGTTTCAATATAGCTAAGGGGGATGCAAATGATTGGGACTGGAACTCAGTGACTGGTATATCACAACTAGCTGTTGAGTATTTCCCAGAGGTACTGGCCAATCAAAATAATTACCTACTGAAATTTGAGGTGAATACGTTGAAGCCTTTAACTAAGCGTCAGATTCGCTTCTATTTCTCTCAGATAAATTATGACTGGGAACCTTTTGCTTCAGGACTTGCTTTAAATACAAATGGCGAATGGCAGACAGTAACTCTTGAATTAAGTACAATGTGGAAGGGTAGTGTTCCTGCTGACGGTGTTCTACAGATCATGGGTAACAGTTATGCAGAAGATACCGATATCAGTTTTGATAATTTCCGTATTGTGCCTAAAGACTAAATATTGACTATATACCTTTATAAGGTTAAAAGAACAGTTTTTTAAATGAGAGTATAATTTCGAATGAGAGGCAGTTACGAAAAACGGGCTACCTCTCTTTTATCCTTAAAAAAAGCTTGAATGATGATACGAAAAATCCAATATATATTTATTCTATTATGTTTGCCTGTCAGTTTGTTGGCACAAGAGAAATTTAATATTAGAGGAGTACTTCCTTGGCATAACTTTCTTTCAGGTCCTACGGGATGGAATTTGGAAGACTATCGGAATTATCTGGACGAATGTCAACAATATGGTATCAATTTTATCGGATTTCATAATTATACCGGTGGGGGTGAACGTTATGCCACTTATGTGGAGCCGATGATCAAGATAGAATATAAGGATATTCTTCCTCAGGCTTATTTTGATAATTCTCTTACTGCACGTTGGGGGTATTTACCCATGAAAGTGAAAGATTATGCTTTCGGTACTGACCGTGCATTTTCTTTGCCGGAAGGTGCGGAGGCTTTTGGAAGTGATGCTTCTGTAACTTCTTCTACTCCACGAGAGCATTATGAGAAATCGCAGGCGTTGATGCGTGATGTTTTGAGTATGGCTCATGAACGTGGTATACGTATGGCAATGGGATTTGAATTTGGAGTAATACCTCCAGAATATTTTTCTTTGAATGTAGCGGGCGACTGTTTTTATTGGCCTGGAGAATCTAATATGATTCCGAATCCAAAGAGCCAGTTAGCGATAGAGATACATTATGCAGCACTTGATAATATTTTGGAAACCTATCCTGATATCGACTATGTCTGGTTATGGTTGAATGAACACTCATTTATGGGAGTGAATATAGAGAAAGCTTTGGAAAATGCTTCTTTTGCTGAAGCATATAACGCCGGACAAGGTTATTTTAAAGAGGCAGCTGATGATGCAGCCCGTTTTGTCGGAGTTTGGGCACTTGAATATATGAAATTGACATCGGACTATTTGAGATCCAAAGGTTCGCACGCGAAAGTGATTCTTGGGGGATGGGGAGGTGGCCATCAGTTACCTTCATTGTTGAAAGGATTGGACAGAGCTCTGCCAAAGGATATCATATTCAGTTGTTTAAATCCTGATTTAGGAAAAAGTCCACAGCCTGAGTTCTTGTCTGATATAGCTAAGAACAGAACTGTGTGGGCAGTGCCTTGGTTGGAGGGAGATCATCAGCTTTGGCATTTTCAACCACGTGTGGAAATGATGCGTGACCACGTGAAACTTGCAGCAAAACAGAATCTGGATGGGGTGATTGCTATTCACTGGCGTACGGAAGAGCCTCGTTTTAATTTTAGAACATTTGCTCATTTTGCTTCAAATAAGACAGACAACAAGACTGTGGAACAATTATATGAAGAATATCTGACCGAGGATATGGGTAATAAGGCTGCAAAACTATTGGCTCCTCTGTTGGCGCAAATGGATATTAAACAAATACAATGGAATGTTCCCTCACCAGAATTTTATGCCTTCACTCCTGAATGGGGATTATTGGATGATCAAAATGTGAAACTGCGTGAGAGGCTGATTCGGGCTGCTGAACAGGCACTGAAAAAGACAGAAGGTATTCAGCGAGATAATTTGCAACGTTTCATTGCAATGTTCCGTTTTGAATTGCTATTGGGAGAGGTTGATAAAGCTATGATGCCTGCATTTATCCTTAAGAAGAATGACAGGCAGGGTACTGTGAGCAGTTCTTTTGAAGACTGTGAGAAGGCCTATCGTACCCTTATGGCTGCTCCGGTGAAAGATATGTTTGAGACTTATATGCAAAGAGTTCATTCTCGTGGAGAATTAGGTGTGTTAAGCTCTTTAAACCAGCGTTTATGGAGAGAATATAATGATTTGAAGTCTTATCTTGAAACAAAATTGAAGAGATGATGAAAGATTGGAAGAAATATTTATTAGGATATTGCCTGATAGCTGTTTTAGTTCTACCTGTTCAAGCGCAGATTTTACAAATAGGTAGTGGAACTTCATTAGAAAACTATGCAGCATCGGAACTGCAGAGATACTATTATCAGCTATCCGGTAAACTTTTGAATATCGAGAGGACAGCCTCGGCAAATCTAAAATCAGATTTTATATTAACCACATTAGATAATCCATTAGTGGATGATTGGCAAAAGAAAGGTATACTTAAGCTAAAAGAGAAACCAGGAGAGCAAGGGTATATACTTCAAACTGTAAAGAATGCTGGTCGCCATACTTTATTGATTGCCGGAACGGATCCTTGCGGATTACTTTATGGAGTATATGGTTTGCTTGAAGATCATTTGGGAGTGCGTTTTTATATGAGTGGTGATATCTTGCCTGAAAAAAGAATGAGAGGTCACCTTCCCGTGATAAACGATGTACGTACTCCTCAAATGCGTATTAGAGGATTTCTTCCATGGACCAATTTTCCACAATCAGCTACTATTTATTCCTGGAATGATTGGAGGTATATTATTGATCAAGCGGCAAAAATGCGTATGAATTTTATTATGATTCATAATTATAATGGTTTTTGCGGGCATAATGAAACTTTTCATAATTTTGAATATAATGGCTATTTATCCAGAGGGTGGATGCCGACTGTGAAAACAGGACATGGTTGGTTGTGTCCCGGATGGGATATTAATGAATACTGTTTTGGAGCTTCTGAAATTTATGATGATTATGATTTTGGAGCAGATTATGGACTTCATAATGAGACATTAACTAATAGCCAGATAAAAGAAAAAGGTGAAACTGTTTTTCGTAAGGTGATAGATTATGCACATCAACGCGGAGTTAAGATTGGATTGGGACTTGACATTGATGTGATTCTTCCTGAATATCAAGTGTCTGCTGATGATCGTGGTGTAATTGCTGCGCAAACTGCACAGTTAGCCAAGCAATATCCATATTTGGACTATTTGTTTTGTTTTCAATCAGAGGGAAGCAAAGATTCTGTTTTCTATGCTAAATGGCAGAGAGTCTTTGATGGTTTTTATGAAGATATGAAGCGGCTTTCGCCGTCAACTCACATTGTTGTATCAGGTTGGGGAATGACGGCGGAATCTGTTGCTCGCCTACCGAAAGATGTTATTTGTGCTCCGATATCTTATTATTCCGCAGCATTTGAGCCGGGGAATATATATGGAGAGCGTGAATATTGGGGATGCCCATGGTTAGAGAGAGATTGGAGTAGTTCACAGTATTATTATCCTTATAATGTGGATTTATCAGAAACAATTCATGCTTATGAGAAAGCTTCGGAGAATATGAAAGGATTCTATGCTTTAACTTGGCGTTTAACAGATGCAGTTTCTCCTAAAATGTGGTATATAAGTAAAGCACCTTGGTATGAAGCTAAAGAATTAGACTCTTCGGAAAAAGTTTATGGAGACTTTGCTAAAACAAATTATGGAGAGTCTGTTGCTAAACCGATTACTGACATTATAAATCAAAACGAACCATTTGCTACAGATTTTGCAGAGTGTCAGGCGACACCAGGTTTTAATGAGGTTGTAAATACTTATCCTTTAATGAATATTCAGTCGTTATCCTTTGCCGGAAAACATGGTGAACTTATGAAGATAGATGCAGTAAGCTTTCAGGAAAAGAAAGGAACAAAAAATGCACCGAGTGATGAGGGGGGAGAATGTGTAGGCTATATAATGGCTGGTGATTGGTTGAAATACGATCAGGTTCATTTTAAGGAAGATGTTTCTTTAATATCCCTCAGAGTTGCTTCTGCTTCAAATGGAGGTATCATTACTATTTCGGTAGGGAAACTTGATGGACCTATTATTGCTTCGATTGATGTAAAAAACACAGAAGGGTGGCAGACATGGAAAAGCTTGACTGTTCCAGTTAAAATAGATAAGGGAATTTATTCTCTTTATGTTAGTTTTCATCCTTTCAACGATATAACACAGGCTAATGAATTGGCTGAAAAGCAATTGAATACTATTGATAGTTGCATGGCTGTGGTTACTAATTTAGGGCAGAAGAAACGTTTATCTTATTTACGTGCACGTATTGAAGGTACTAAATACCATATTGCACTAAATTCTGAGTTTGAGAAATACCAATGGGCTGATTTGCCGGGACAAATGGATAATTGGGCTCGTAGTTTCCTGCATCGTATCGATGATATTTCATCTTTTGGAAATATTATGAGTACACAGAACCGTTTTGTACAGCAGAATTACGTAGAGAAGATAAATAAATTACGTAAATACCAAAGAGTGAAAGCTCCTTCCCATGTTACTGCTAAAGGAACGCAAAATGGGGCGTTGGTGACATGGCGTAATGAAGAACCGGGAGCAGACATTTTTGTTGTGTGCCGAGATGGTAAGGAAATTGCATCAGTACCTGTCAGTGCTAATCAATATGTCGATACATTTAATGGAAAAGCCTCTTATACAGTATCTGTGATTGATACGGATGGAAATAGAAGTCTTGCTAGTATTCCATCTTATTGCTTAGCCGGTAATGCAGATGATGAAGCTCCTATTATTATAAATCCTTCTCCAGTGACCTCGGTTCCTCAGGGACATGATGTTAACATAAAGCTGTCTATGGTTGATAATCGTTTCGTTGAAGATCTTTCTGCCGTGCTTCATTACCGTACTATAGGTTGTAAAGAGTGGAAGCAGATACCGTTTAAACATAGAATAAGAGCTGCTTTTGCAATAACTATTCCTGCTGAAGAGTTTTCTATTCAAGGGATGGAATATTATATTACTGCCTCTGATTCCCGTAATGTGGCTATGTATCCGGCAGACGCACCTGCACGACTCCATACAATTATTGTGACGGGCAGTGGAAGTAATAAATTACCTTCTCCGGTTGTAAGACTCACTGCCGACAATCGATTAAAGTGGGAAAAAAATCCTGATGTGGATATGTATCGGATTTATCGTAGTAAATCTTCTGATTTTGCAACGGATGCTTCTTCCTTTATAACATTTGTAGGAGGGCAGACAACTTCTTTTTATGATAATGGGATAGATCTGGACGGCACTCCTTTAAAAGGAGCTTATTTTTATCGTGTAACGGCTGTTAGCAGTGATGATATGGAGAGTAATGCTTCTGAAATTCTTAAAATAGATTATAAATGAAAAGAGTATATATTTATATAGTGATTGCTTTATGTGGAGTTTCTGCATGTACTTCTCCTCGTCAGCGGATTTTGGAAAATACCAGATTGAGTTTAGTGGATAAACACGCTACCGACTTAACTACTATTCTGTTCCATAATCTGAAGCAAATGACTGGAAAGCATGTAGTATATGGGCAACACAATTATGAAATGGATGGATTTGATTCGGATACCAGCCGTTGGCGTGATGAACAGAATCGTTGTGATGCTTATGATGTGACAGGGGCTTATCCGGCTATGGCCAGTTTTGATTTTCTGCATTTTACGAATCCAGTTAGTTGGGAAACTAAGAATCTGGATTATATAAGGAGTAAGTTTTATGCTGCTTATGCACGTGGAAATGTGCTCACTTTTTGCTGGCATTATTATAATCCGGTTACAGGAAATAATTTCTATGATACTACGCAGGTAGTAAAGCATATCCTTCCTGGCGGATCACACCATGAAGTATTTAAGGGCGATTTGAAGATTATTGCAGACTTTGCCAATAATGCTAAGAATCATGCCGGTGAACTGATTCCTATTATTTTTCGGCCTTGGCACGAATTTGATGGAAATTGGTTTTGGTGGGGAAAGAATCATTGTACAGTAGAAGAGTTCAAAGAGCTCTACCGTTTTACTGTCACTTATTTAAGGGATTCCCTGCAAGTACATAACTTTTTATATGCATTTTCTCCTGATTGTGGATTTACGACTGAAAAGGGGTATTTGGAGCGCTATCCGGGAGATGAGTATGTGGATGTGGTAGGTATGGATAATTATTGGGATTTTAGGCCGGATGGTGGAGATACCAGCTTAGTAGTGTTAAAATCCCGCATCTTGACTAAGTATGCTAAGGAACATAATAAGCTATCTGCTATTACTGAGACAGGGACGCAGACCAGAGACTCTTTATGGTATTCACAACTATTGAATATTTTATATTCCGAAGGAGTAGAATTGAATTACTTATGTACTTGGTCAGGCTTTGCTCCCTATAAGGGACACCCTGCTGTGCCGGATTTTTACCGGTTCAAAGAAGACTCTTTGATTTTATTTGCTGATGAAGCGCCGGATTTTTATGTCCTGGTAAAATAAAATAATATTATAGAAAAAATAAATAGCTATGAAACAGATAAGTATTCTTTTTTTCATTCTTCTGCTGTTGGGAGCATGTGTGAAAGCACCTACGCAAACAGATAATTTTGTGAAGATTGTTGATGGACGTTTCTCTATCAATGATAAACCGTATTATTATATCGGCACTAATTTCTGGTATGCCGCTATATTAGGATCACAGGGGCAAGGCGGTAATCGGGAACGCCTGCTTAAAGAACTTGATTTCATGAAAGCCAATGGTATTACTAATTTGCGTGTATTAGTTGGCGCAGATGGGATAGATGGGATGATGACAAAAGCAGAACCAGCACTTCAAACGGCTCCCGGAGTGTATAATGATACTATTTTTGATGGCTTAGATTTCTTCCTGTCGGAGTTGGGCAAAAGAGGTATGCACGCCGTATTGTTCTTAAATAACAGTTGGGAGTGGTCCGGAGGATATTCACAATACCTCTATTGGAGTGGTCATGGTGAAGTACCTATGCCTAAAGTGGCAGGATGGAATGCCTTTTCAAACTATGTTGCTCAGTATGCAAAATCAGAGAAAGCCCACAAATTATTTGAGAATCATGTACGTCAGGTGGTGAGTCGTGTCAACCGCTATACTAAGCTGAAATACAGTGATGATCCGGCTATCATGGCATGGCAGATAGGTAATGAGCCCCGTCCGTTTGGTGAGGAAAATAAGGAGAGTTTTGCTAAATGGATATCTGAATGTGCTGCACTTATTAAGTCTATTGACCCTAACCACTTGATCTCTGTTGGTTCGGAAGGTATGGCAGGTTGTGAAGGAGATTTGGGTTTGTGGGTGAAACTCCATCAGGATATCAATATAGATTATTCAACGATTCACATCTGGCCGAATAATTGGGGGTGGATAGATAAGACTGATATTCCGGGAACCTTGGATAAAGCCATTGCAAATACTCGTGAATATATCGATGTACATGTTGCGGAAGCACAAAAAATGAATAAACCGTTAGTTCTTGAAGAATTTGGACTGCCGAGAGATAGCGTGATGTTTAATAGGAAGAGTTCTACAGTTCTGAGAGACCGGTACTATGAAGAAATTTTTGAAATAGTAAAAGAACATGCTATACAAAAAAGTGTATTTCAAGGATGCAACTTCTGGGCTTGGGGAGGATTTGCACAACCGCAACATCTTTTCTGGCAAAAGGGAGATGACTATATGGGGGACCCGGGACAAGAAGAGCAGGGGTTGAATTCTGTATATGATACCGACACTACAGTGAAGCTTGTTGCGGATATCGTGAATGAAATAAACCAAATCACTCAGATGAAATGAAAAAAAAAGTCATATGTTCAGTTTTGTTAGGCTTGATGGTATCTGGTCAATTAGTAGGAGCAGATTATATTAAGCCGAAGAAAGATAAAAAAACAGGGATATCCTACTATGATCTGAATAAGAACGGTCATCTTGATATCTATGAGAATCCTGCTCTTGCAGTAGAAGAACGTGTCAGTGCTTTGCTCTCTCAGATGACTCTAGAAGAGAAAGTCGGCCAGATGCTTACTTCTTTAGGATGGCCGATGTATGAGCGCCAAGGGAATACAATCCGTCTGACTGAGCAATTGGTTCGGGAGATTGAAGAGTATCATACTGGTTCGCTTTGGGGATTTATGCGTGCTGATCCATGGACACAGCGTACGTTGACTACCGGGTTAACTCCTGCATTGGCAGCCAAGGCTTCAAATATGCTTCAAAAATATGCAATTGAACATGGGCGTTTAGGAATTCCCCTGTTTCTGGCAGAAGAGTGTCCGCATGGGCACATGGCTATCGGAACAACTGTATTTCCAACGTCTATTGGGCAGGCCAGTACTTGGAATCCTGAGTTAATCAGAAGAATGGGGAGCGCTATTGCTAATGAGGCAAGTGCACAGGGAGCGCATATCGGTTATGGTCCGGTACTTGATTTGGCTCGTGATCCCCGCTGGTCCAGAGTAGAAGAAACGTATGGTGAGGATGCTTATCTCAATGGCGTGATGGGGACTGCTTTAGTAAAAGGTTTCCAAGGTGAGTTTCCAGGAGATAAAGGTAAAGTAATCGCTACTTTAAAACATTTTGCGGCTTATGGCTGGACAGAAGGCGGACATAATGGAGGAAGTGCCCATGT
>ERZ779671.791-NODE-791-length-15207-cov-2.826294_pt1 | contig 15207 bp, 10 predicted proteins | sample MGYA00511074_ERZ779671 | MGnify/ENA primary metagenome ERZ779671 (study PRJEB29588, sample SAMEA2158454) | human gut metagenome | biome: human gut; feature: human-associated habitat; material: faeces | place: Denmark | collected 2008/2010 ... | reverse complement strand
TGAGCTGAAATATCCTATAACCATTATTTCACCCAATATCAATGGGATGTTTATACGTGGTTATCATATAAAACTCCAGTATGTTGTGACTTTTATTGCCGTTATTATAATGTGGGCAATTATTGCTTCTGTTAGTAGTATGAAGTATAAGGAAGAATCCTTTGCACATTATTCGATGTATCGGGCAGTAAAAGAGCAGCATCAGTACTTGATAGAGAAAGTGGGGGTAAGACAAAAGAGAAATACGGAATAACCACTTGGTTGCTTTTTCATTAGCTTAGTTACTTTTGACAGTAACTAAGTTACTGTCCGGTTGAGCTTGGTTACTTTTACGTGGTAATAAAAATCAAATATTTAATGAAATGGAGTGAAGAATGAACCATGAAAGGGGCAGATGTTCAAATATAGGGTACATCAGGTTCTGCAGCCATGAGGCTGGCATTGCCGTCCTCCATCTGATAGGTCTTGATTTTCCTGTCTTCAAGAAAGATATGATTTAATGTATAAGCTAATGATTCAAGGGTTTGCATACGAATTTTAGGTCTCAGTTGACATTCCCAAATCGTGATACAATGCCAGCCCATAGAAGCAAGCTGGCATTGTTCTTTCTTATCACGCTCTTTGTTTCTTTCTATTTTCTTTTGCCAAAAGTCAATGTTTGTTTTAGGTAGGTGAAAGTATCTTCATGACCATGCCAAAAACAGCCATTTACAAAAATGACAGTTCGATATTTACGAAGTACTATATCGGGATGACCGGGAAGGCGTGGATGATTGAGCCGATAGCGGAAGCCACGGCTGAAAAAGAACTTTCGAACTAGTAATTCAGGTTTTGTGTTCCTTCCACGTATAGCAGCCATATTACGATGACGTTGCTCTTTGGTCAGTACATCTGCCATTCCTATTTAAGCTTATCTTTGCAGTCTTTGTACAATTGTATCAAATGATATATAGACATATCTATAAGAGGTTCAAACATAAAACTATTAACATGGATTAATTCTGGGGTCATCATATTAACGCGTTCTATAATACTATAATGAGGATTTCTCGGACATACTTTTTTAAATAGACCTGTCCATTTACCTGTTTGATTACCTGTCACAACTAAATCTTCCTCACTTTTACCTGTATCTATTATTTGGTCGTGCATATAATTCTCCGCTAAGTGTCTTATGGCAATAGATAAGCATACCTTATTTTCAATTAGCACTTGATTAGGATTAGCTTCTGTTATGATTTTATCTGCAGTTTGCATAATCAGGTCGTAAATTTTATCTGCTGATTTAGGGCGTTTCATGCCTTTTCCTTGTGTAAAATTAGTCATGATATTTATTAACTGCTCAACTGTTATAGTTCGTGTATTCGCTTTTCTATGGAGACATTCCGTTAATGTTATGTAATCAGCATCACTTTCCCCTTTAGTATATTCTATCAAATTTCGAACAAAAGGAATCATACTTATAAATATTTTATCGTCATTATCATGATCGATGAAAGCATTAGTATATACATTACTTTTGTATTGACCTTGGTTGATAATTACCTTTCCATTAGCTAAACGCTCTGCCATCCATAAATTGGGTTGGAATAGACTAAGACGAGATGACAATGTTCTATAGAAATCATAGTTATGAGTTAACACGAGCATATAAAATTTATTGCTATTGTCTACAACAATATCCTTAATATATTCTACTATCGCATATTTGTTTTGATAGCCAAAAGAATCGGCTATATCGTCCATAACTAGGATCGTATCATGTCCAATTGTCTTACGTGCTTCCATTTCAAAGAGAAATTGTAGGATAATGAAAGCGCGTTTTTCGCCTCGACTAAGAATTTTATCTAGGACATCTTTCTCTACTTTTGTTTCTGTACCTGGAGTCTCAATGTAAGAAAACTGTAGTTTCGCTGCTTCTTGTTTGAGGATAATATCTTTTTGATTGGCTATAGAAACTTTTATTGGCACATGAAAACGTGCATTATAAAGAGCAATAATTTGTTTCCATTTCTCTTGTTGAGAATTGGCTTCTTCTAAGACTTGTTGTAATGCCTCTTTATTTTCATTATAAACTTGTATATAAGTGTCAAACAAAGGCTTTATATCTTTGTCTGATAAATATCCTAACCAAACTTTCTTACGGAACACTTCGTAATTGATGATTTCAGGTATCCATTCAGGGTGATTGTTCAAAACAGATTTAAAACCCCTCAATTCGGCATTTTTGTCAATTGCTTTTGTGATTTTATCGAAGGCTTTCTTTAATTTCTCATCTTTTAAGAGGCGTTGTTGTTCATTATCAACGAGTTCTTGCAGTTCTTCCTCGGATGATAATTTCGTATTGTCATGAAGTACAATTTTATGATTGACACCGAAAAATGAACCATCAGAAACATACTGTTGTAATTGCGCTACATGATATGTTCCAAATGTATGATCTGCTACAGTCCGGAATAACTTGGAATCTTCTAAAAGTTTATTATAATTTTCGATATACACATTTAGATTTTCCTTATTAGCCTCTATGAATTTTTTAACATTTCCTTTTGTGTCAAATACATCATTATACCTAAATTCAAACTTTGGTAAACCTGATTTTACTTCGCTGTTTAAACGTTCAAGTATGCTAAAAATAGTATCAATATCACTTTGTTTGAAAGTACCGAAGATTTCTTTTTCACAGTCAGAACTTAAAGATGAACTTTTTAGTTTACTCATCAGGATGTCTTTCTTCTCTGACAATTGTTGATATATAGAATCATATCTGTTTTTAAGTTCTGCGCTTGCAAGGAAATTCACAAACGACTTGGAACAATCAATATCATCATCTCCATTTACTACGAATATATTTTCTTTAGGAATATCCACACCATCTGCTTTTAGCATGAAGTTAGATTCATCCATATTGTGGAGTTTATCACATGGCTTTTCCTTAGATTGTCCTGATAGATAGCGTATGGTTTTGGCAAAGGATGTTTTCATCGATCCGTTAGGAGCATAAATCAAGTGTATCTGCTTACCTGTAGAAAACTTGAATTCATGATTGAGTTCTTTAATTCCATAGCAATTCTGCCAATTAAGTTCTATTTTTTGTATCATAATGAATTAACGCGAATTATTTAGAATTTTCTATTCTATGACTTAGTGAATATTGTTCCCAATTTATAACTTTGAATTATATTCGTTGCTCATACAATCTGACCATCAGTTCATAAGAAATCAACTCTCCCGGTTGCATTTTAGTGCGATAAATCGGGACTCTGTTTTCTCCTAATGAAATATAGGTTGAAAGGTTGAGTTTCATACATGGCTTACTATGCTGTGAGCCAAAATAAACTTTCTCCACTTTATAATAGCCGTCAATACTTCCTCCGACCATTGGAAGGAAATACTCAATATCCATCATGTTGATGGATGTCGGTATTCTTTCCATTGTATATGTTTTGGCTGTATGGTTGTAAAAGTTTAAGAAATCTGTATCTTTTTTTCTGACTAATCCAGTCAAGATGTTTCTTATCTCCTGTTTTGGCAGCCTATTTAATGTTCCGATATTATCAATATTGTTCACATGAAGCTCTGACTTAAGTTCAAATGGATTACTGACATGAAAATGAGTTTGAAGAGCATCCAACAAATCCTTATTTTGAATTGCCTCCTGTTTTACTGTTGCAGATTTGACTTTAAGCGATTCCCATATACCACACTCCTCATCCTTCAACAAGGCAAGCACTAAATAGTTACTATCTGTTTTGGGACGATACAACTTACCATTCAGACGTTGAAAATTATCTTGTATAAACTGATAACAATCCATTCCTTCTCGTGGTTGGATAGTTCTGAATGTGTATAATCTGTTTAAGGGGTCTTGTATCTTGCTTCTGAACTCCTTGCGTACATATTCTCTCCATGCCGTTTGTGTACTTTTGTTGTTACGTCCATACAGAGACACAACATATAGGAAGTTCACGTCATAATGACATAGTAACAGCGTATCTCTATCAAACAAGCGGTTTTCAAACTGTCGGTTTAGCTGGATTCCACCATCTTGCGCCTTTAATTCTTTGTCTTCAAAGGACAGAAATTTATTGCCACCTGTTTTCTTGTTTGGTATCCGGGCACTGATAAAGAAATTTGGTATCGGATTATATCCTTCTGTCAGTTCATCTCTTAACTGAGGTTGTTCTCCGTTTCCGTCACCGTCCAAAAACAGATTCATATTCCACTGGATAACGTTTCTAGCGTATGTATATTGCTTGTAAATAGATCTGTCACAAAGCAGCGTCCTGTCGTTCTTAGAACGCTTATAATACTTGCTGTCTCCGATATAATAAGTCAGTTCGGTCGGCAAATCCGACTGTTTGATAAGTCCCTGCCCGATGAACATGTGGTCAACCAGCTTGCCGTCCCTTTGTTCTATAAGTTCTTTCGGCAATTCACGCTTATCCTCACCGCCGACAAGGGTATCAATCATAATTTCAAAGATGTGGTCGAAATCTTTTGCCAGCAAAAAGTCTTCCGCCTGTCTGTTCATTGAAATCTTATACTCTCTGTCAAAGAAAGCATAGCACAAGTCCCATATTCTAAGAGCCTTGTCTGAGAAATATTTATATTTAATCTGTTTCAGCCGCCGACATCCCAAATTTCTGTCAATATAAGACTTTTTCAACTTGTTACAGTTGATAAGCGGATATTGTATGTTGATTTCAAAAGAGAAGCCATGCGTTTCTCGGATATAATTCAATATTGAGAAGTATATGATGAGCAATTCCTCATCAAAGTTCACCATCTTCTTCCTGTTCACAAGCTCTATGTAAACAGGACTTCCATTTTGAATTACTGCTTGCGATGAGGTAATGGACTTGTTCCAATTAATCTTGTTGTATCCGGAATGCACGTTTTTGGCAACAAATGTGAAATGGTCCTGATTGTTTTTGTTGAAATCCCTCAGTGCTATTATCACGTCAAGCAGAGTATTGTGTTTCTGTTTCCTGCCTCTGCTCTCTGCCTGATATTCTTTGCTTTCAAGAATGTTTTCATTGTGAGTCTGCTTGTACACGCTTATGGTTCTGTACACCCATATAGAAAGTGTGGAAAGAAATTCTTTATATTCCTTGCAGCCGTCTTCTGTGAACTTCGACTTTACTTTGTCAGAATCAAAGTCAATTATTTCCTGCGGTGAAGCTCCGAATATCGTGTCATCACCGCTTTCTTCATTCTGTTCACCCGTCAGCACAACCTTTGGCAAGAAGAAGATAACATCCTTTGCCGATTTGCTATAGCAATACCCTACATACTCAAATGCGTATCTGTCCTCTTTGACAGGGACAGAAATCACATTTTTGAGCATATCTCTGACAGTCAGGTTGTTCCTGACGGTGTCACTTAGATTGTATGGGTATCCTTCGATAAATAGCAGCATAGATTATTGTATTTTTTCCACTTTCAGCTTCCAATCTTCAGGGATTGCACTTATTAAATTATCCATAATACCTTGTCCTCCCCATCCATTGGTAGAAACATAAATATTTTCATTACCACATTGAAGAATGTTGACACGAGGTCCCTTGTCTGACCTAAGCTCATATTCTTCCTGCGTCTCAACAAAATGAGAAACAAACTTTCCTAAAGACTTCCATTTATCAACTACATCCGATGCAGATAAAGTAGGATTTTTTTCGATATACAATTTGATTAGTTCAGACGCAAGATTTTTCTTCGCGTATTTTCCATTGCCATTTATCGTATACCTCGTTCTGTCTTTTCCGGTACTGCCATTTTCACTTTCGGCATAATCATCGTCATCAATATCTTCTTCACTCATATTCTCAAAATCTGACACGTCTAGATAACTCATCATGCCAATCAGTTTCTCTTTTCCTTCATCACCATGAAGTTCCGAGAACGACACATCTTCAGTTTCACTGACCTTGAATATATCTCCTTCGCCATCTTTACAAACATCGTTCCACAGATAGAATAAGACCTTATTCAATAGTATATTTTCGGTGATTACGCCATCACTTGGATTGACAAAGTAATCACCAAGCATTTTGTCCTCCGAACTCGTTGCTTCAAAGATTCTTTTGTTCACTTCCTTTTGGAAAGATGTCCACGAATATCGGTGCCCTTGAATATCTATTACCCACTCGGTATTTTTATACTTAATCGGTTCATACTCCCAATCCCAACGCCTCTTGAAGGCACTATCAATAGGGAACAACGACTGATCCGAGGTATTCATAGTAGCGTAAATATACAGATTTGATGGCAAGCGGAGTTCTCCATCTTTTATTGCATTACTGTCTTTACCCATCTCATCCTCTAAAAATGTTCTCAAATCGGTATCAGCCTTAATTGTATATTCAGACACTCCATTTTCGTCTCTGTCAAGCAACTGGAACAAATCGCCGAATATCTGAGCACAATTACCTCTGTTGATTTCTTCTATGATGAGAAACACATTTTCATTCGGTTTCCTGTATGCCTGCATATAAGCGTTCAAGAATGCCTGTGGAATGAATTTATATGTAATAATCTCCTCTGATAAATCTTCTTCTTCCCTTAATCTGACTGTTTCCTTGCCAAACAATCCATACAACGGACGCCTACCTTTCGTTGGTTTATATGCACCAACAAATGTCGAATAATCACTGTCAGGATGAAACGTTGTTCTAAAGATGTTTTCCTTAGGAACTCTTTCTAGTTGCGCCTTTATTTTGTGAGATTTTCCTGTACCCGGTGCTCCATAATAGATTATTTGGTGACACATTGGCTTAGATTTGTCCATATTTGTAAAATACTCGCTGCTTGAGTCAGCTTCGAAATCAGATATATCGTCAAAACCTATCAGCCAAAATGCAGCATACTCATTATTGTCGTTCTTATACAACGAAATTTTATATGCAGAGTTGGGAAGAAGTATTTTTCTGATTATTTTAGTAAATACTCCATTGCTTTCAAATTGCTTAAAATATGGTCGTAATTTTGTTGAACCTGTTGATAATTTGAACAATGATTTAGTGGAAAGCATCCCGTCTGTAGCTGTTGATTGTGCAATGAAATCTAAAATGTCTTCAACTTGTGGAGCAATATCATAATGATGCTCATGATTATATTGGCAGACATATCCTAGCATACTTATGATATTACTTGATAAAAAATAGTGCTTTATTTCAATAGCTCCATTCGTGGCATCTGTTTCGTTTTGCACAGATGCATAATACAGAGGGAACTCTCTACGAAGTTCTTCATCAGCTGCCCCCAAAAACACATGAATAGTTCCGTTACCACTCCCTTTCTTTCGTTCAGGAATTAATAGCTCATCTTTAACATCTTCCCAATTAACAAAGATGTCACAAACGTTTTGGTCATAACCAATAGCTTGCATTTTGCTTTTATAAATCTGTTCCATATTGAGTTATATCCATTTGCTTTAATAAGGCGATTAACACATCTACGACAATACTATTACCGGCTTGTTGATACATGGCTGTGTCAGAAACCACGATCTTGAAAGAATCTTTGAATCCCATTAAACGCAAACATTCCCTTGGAGTAAGTTTTCTTATTCTGCCTTTATGTGTAACATAATTATCAACTCCCGCTCTGTGCATTTTATGCATAGATTGTAAGAGAGGTCTAGCTATATCTAAATCTGTTTTTGTGGAAGTCTTAAAATTTTTTGTTCCACCTGCAAGTACATATTTCGCTACTTTCTCAGAAAGATAGTACTTCTCTTCTACATCTTTTACATCGAAGATAAATTCGTCAAATGCTTCATCTGTTGGTGTAAGCTCTGAATCAGGATGAAAAACAAAGTCGCCATGCCAATTGAATTGTTGATTCCTCTTTTGGCATAGTTGTATGTCACCATTGATTTGAGTATAGCTTTTATCTCTATTCTTATGGCTAGTCACAAATTTGATTCCTTTCTCTTTTAGAAAATATTTGGTGTCAATATAATCCTCCAAGAAATCATACATTATATATTCCAATGGTACTGGCGCAGGATATTCAAACGCTGTTTTCTGTTTAAAACCTAAACAGTAGACCCGTTCTCTATGTTGTGGTATGCCATAATCACAACTATTTAGCACGTGAAATTTTACATCATACCCTAATTCTTCAAAGATGTCATGAATAATTTGCCAAGTTCGTCCTTTGTCATGGTTTAGCAAACCTCTTACATTTTCAAATAAAAATACTTTTGGTTGTGTTTCCTTTACGACTCGCGCAAATTCATAGAATAAAGTACCACGTGCATCTTCAAAGCCTAGTCTATGTCCAACCATGGAAAAGGCTTGGCATGGTGCCCCTCCTACAACAAAGTCTACTTGATGTAAATACTTGGTTGCATCAAAATTTCTAATGTCGTCAAACCAATCCTCATCTTCAATAATGTAATTGGCAAAATAACTTTGCTTACATTTTGGTTCTATATCGCCAGCAAACATTATCTGATGTTTCAGCCCAAGCCTTTGAAAGGCGTGCTCTATGGCTCCAATTCCACTAAAAACAGTGCCTATACGTATGGTTCTTTCAGGATGAGAAAAGTTCAATTCTTTCCAAGAAATACCTTCAGATATAGGTGTTTGTAACAACTCTTTTTCTTTGAGTCGTTCAGCTCGTTTCTTTACAATTTTTCTTACCTTGATAATTTTGTCAGAAACCTCTGTTATGTCTTGTTTTACTGTTGCCATTTATTCTACCGTTTCATATAAATCCTTCAAATCGCACTCAAGCACTTGTGAAATCTCTATTAGTTGCGGAGCACTTGGCTGCGTAGTATTGGTACACCACCGGCTTATGGTCATCTTTGACACACCAAGTTGTTCTGCCAAATGACTTTTTGTTATCATTTTATCTGCTAGAATCACACGAATTCTGTTTTTATATATTTTCTTTTCCATTGAAAAATATTATGCATATTTGTGCAAAGATACACATTTTTGTGTAATTGTCCACATGAAATACACCAATAAATACCATATATTTAAAAAATGCTTCTATATTGTTTATTCTTCCTTTAATCTTATTCTAATGATGCTATTTCATATCAAAATTACAAACAAGTTCAATTTTATAGCTATTTATGATTGCCAAACTATAAAAAGAGTTATCTTTGTGATAAATAATTGGTTATGACAATAGACAATAATACGGATAGAAAGGACTTTTCTATCGAATATATCGTACCGCAGATAGTAAAATATCAAAACATTGATGATTTGTTAGAGAATAAAAATAACACCCGATCATTTTTTGATACAAATGAGTATCTGTCAATAGATAATGTGCTACAAGAACATTTCGCTTGTATAGTCGGTGAACCGGGGATTGGTAAAACCCGACTTGTTGAAGAGATCAGAAAACTAACTTCAACAAAACACGTATATTATACAGCATCTAAATTTGACACAAACACCGAGAATGTTTCTGCCGATAAAGAATATTGTATAATAGATGCTTTAGATGAAGTTGACGGAAGCCTGTTTTATCGTGTTTTACTATCAATTGGACAATATAAAAATGAGCATCCAAATGTTAAAGTGTTGTTTACTTGCAGAAAACACTATGTTGCATCTTATGCAAGTCATTTTGCTGCTTGCAATAATTTAAGATTCATAGAATTGTTCAGGTTAAGTAGAACAGATGTTGATGAATTCATAGATAAAACATCTGAAACAACCAAGAAAAATGTATCTAAAAGTTCCAAATTAAAAGAGCTTCTATCCATTCCTCGATATTTAGTATTTCTATTGGAACGCGAAAATAAGCAAGGAGTATGCTCGAATATCAGTGAACTTTTTGAGTATATAATAGAACGTTCAATACAAACTGCAATAGAAAATAGTCAGATAAAGAATGAGAACATTAAGATTCTCATACAACGTGTTTTGGAAAAAGTGGCTTTCATTATGGAAATAAGCCGTAAAGACAATATTACGAAAGATGAGTTATATTCGGTTTTAGATGGGATAAAAGGAAATATGGCGCAGATGCTCATCTCCAATCTAGACTTGCTCTTCTTTGAAAATCGAATATTGAAAGAAACAAATGGAGTATTGCAGTTTGAAAATACAGAACTACAAGAATATCTTGCAGCTAAAGAACTATGCAGGCAGGACAATATAGAAAGTGTGCTCTACGATGTTGCTGTTCAGCAAAAATTAAAACATATCTACCCTAACTGGTATGATGTGATTCCTCATATATCATATACAGAAGATAGAGTTAACACTTTTATCAATGTACTTAAACTCATTGTGTCATATGAATCAAATCTTGAAAACGAGGCCTTTGTATCGCTTTTGAGATATGTTGATACCTCAATCCTTTCACTTCATCAAAAAGAGGATCTGTTCTCAATTGTTTTTGATCATTATCTGCGTGTACCTGCATACATTATGTGGAGAGGTTCTATATCAGAATTATTGCAGGAGTGCTATACATTAAGTTGCGATATAAAAATGATATTTCCATCAGACAGACTCAATAAGATACAATTATCTAATATATATGTCATTATTGATGCACTTGTCGAAGAAGAAAAATTAAGTGAATGTGTTTTGGTTCATTGGACAAACGCTGCAAAAGACTTAATGGCAACTGACGATAATGAAAAAAAACTTGTAGCTTTAAACTTGTATAGCGCGCTTAAATGCACAGATGAACTTATACAATTGTCAGAATATTATAACGGATTTACCAAAGAGCTAAAAGAAAAATATTGTGAGGTAACTGGCTATAAGCAATTTGTAGACAAGAATGTTGTAAATTGTTGGCTGGATGGTTGCTATGAAAGTAATCCATACGCTATAAATGCAGTTTTATGTATAAAAAATACAACCACTATAATTTACGCATATAATAAAATTATAAATAATGGTAAGCTCCAAGAATTTTTCAATCCTAAAGGAGCGTTATTTGTACATTATGAGTTATACCTGAAAACCCAATTTGAAACAATTTGGGCTAAAGATTCTGAAAGTAAAAAGATTATAACAAAAATCATTGCGAGTTTTATGGAAAATCATTCGTATGCTACTCACAATGATATTAATACTATAGTCAAACAAATACTACTTGAAGAGACTACAGGAGTATTGTTTATTAAATGTTTTAGTGATAGCTGGGATTTAGAAAAATTGTTTAGGGATTTTGATGCCGAACTTGTTGATTCTGAGCTTTTATCTTCTGTAGAAAAATTGCTAAAAGAAACAAGTGTTGAGGATTGGAATGTAAATGAGATTCTCATTTCTCTTGTCGGCAAAATAAGGAATGATGAAGCGAAAAGATCTTCTATAGCAGAGTATATATCACGTTATACCGAAACATTTGAGCGTTGGAATAAAGCATCCCAAAAAGCAGAAGACGAAAAAGTAAATTCACATGATCAACAACTTATAAAGGCTTATGAAATCCTTTCAGATTCAAAAGTATCAAATTCTTATAAATATGAAGCAGCGTTAGAGTTGTCACAAAACATTGATTTCGTACAACGACAAGATTTCACTCAGCCTTTGGTTAATGTTATAGCAATATTTTTCGATGAGATTGATTTGAATAAAATGATATTAGAAAAGACATCAGAAAATTCTTTTAGTTTGTCTGAGTCGTTAATGAAGATACCATATTATGTGAAGGCCATATGCCAGTTAGGTGTTCCTGATTCGTTGAAAAGCTATAGGAATATTTTAGCTAAAACCCTGCCAATAGTTTGCTGTACAACGAATCTTGATGCTCACGAAATAAGAGGGATTTATAGGTCTGTCATTGGGAGTTTTAGTGAAAAGGAAAAGGCTGAACTTGTGGAATGGTGGGCATCAAGAAAAGATGATTTTATGAACATTAGCTCTGAAGATGTCTTTACTTGCATTACTGATTATGGTATTGACGAACTGTCATATAAGTTGGAAGAATATATAGAACAATATATCGCATATAAAGACCTTAACCATAGTATTGCGGCATCCAAGGCCTTAGAGATTATATCAAAAGGGTATTGTAACTGGGATATACATAAATATAAGACTTTGTTCGATGAACTTAAGGACGATAGCATTACAAGTATAAAAATGCAGTGTAATGCTATAATGATTGAAAAGTTTCAAGATCCCGATGCAATAACATGGAGAATTGAATATCTCAAAAGAAATGTTGTACAATCTCTTAACAATGACACAGGTCATGCACGTGCGATTTCATATGAAGAATCTGAAATGATAAGTCCAAATCCGCGTATGTTCAGATGCTTTATGCCTATTATCGGAAATGAAGTATTAGAAAAACAATTACTTGAATTATTCGATTTTGGTCTATCCTTAACCATAAAGAAAGAGACCCAAGAATATGCCAGCTATATCCTTCGCCAGACATACTTTTTCTTTGTAAATACCAATAATATTCATTACATTTCAGAATTGAGAAAAAGTATTGAAGCTTTTAATACTAAAAATGTTAGTTATCTTGCAAATAACATCATGAATAGTTTCGAAATTACATTCCTGATAAATGAAAAAGCTAATATTGGTAAAGCAATTAAGCAATATAACAAATGTATTGAAGAGTCATATTTGGAAATTCGGAATGATGGTGATCTTAGACGCTATTTTACCTATATACATTCTAAAGTTCAAAAAGAAATTAGAACTTTGCCAAGTATAAAATAAACACCAAACGAACAAATATGATAAAAGTATTGACCGAAACAGAATACAAGTTCTTAAAAGAATTCATTGCCCTGATAGAAAAATACAACTTACTTTTCACTACAGATGAAAAGGGAGAAATTGAAGTCACAGTTCATAGACAACAATTAGCAACAGAAACAAATCAGAATTCAGATTTACTACATACTCCCATACACTTAGGAGATTGTTTCGACGAAACAGAACTAAATTACATATTAGATCAAACTGATGAAAGAATAAAACAGATAGCAGAAGAATATCAGTCAGAAGAGATATTCACCCAACATCTAAGCAAAAACAATAAATCCTAATCTATATATAAATACCCCACCAGTCTTTTTTTATCCCCACGGCCTCTTTCTTTTTATAAGGAAGGGGTCGTCCCTTTTAAAATAAAGACATCAACTCCAAACTACGGAAAGCTTCATATCCGAATCAGTTATACGCTAAATTGTTAGTCCATATAAATCAAGTATCAGTATCATATGGGGCAAGCGTTGGTTTTGTAGTGTACTGAATAAGTTGACACTTCAAAAATCGAAAATAAAGATGAAATATTCGAAAAAGAAGTACAACTATTACAGTGATGATGAACGAATGTCTTATATTCGTGAGTATTTATCAAGTCCCGAGAGCAAATCTGAGTTTTGTAAGCGTCACGGCTTTTGTGCCAAGCTTCTTACTTATTGGCTTAACAAGTATCAAATAGAAGACAAAGATATGGGTAGATCCTCTAAACCAGTAAATAGCGATGCTATTGATTCTAGTATTTCTGAGCTCCAGAAAGAACTATCGCTATTGCGTGCTGAGAACCGTAAACTTCATCGGGCTCTTGCTGATGAGAGTTTACGTCACGAGGCGTGCGAAGAACTCATCAATCTTGCTGAATCCACGTATCATATCAAGGTACGAAAAAACTCCGATGCCAAGTAATCGACACCTTGTCACAGAGGTACTCATCCCGACGCAAACGTGGTTGTATAAAGTTCCTCTGTGATTACTTCGGCATAACCCGACAAGGTTATTACAAGCATGTGAACCGACATTTGGAGGTTGATATCCTTACCACAAGCATCGTGTTGTACTGCAAAGAACTGTTGGAACTCATGCCCAAAGCTGGTATGCGCGAGTTATACGCCTGCTGCGTGAGTAAGTTTGGACCAAAGATGGTTATCGGTCGTGATCGTTGTTATGACATTTTTCGCTCCAATGGTTTGTGTCAACGTACAAGTCGCAAGCGTCCTAAAACAACGAATTCGAACCATAATTACTATATCTACCCCGATCTGTTGAATGTTGCACCCAAATTTGTCGCTACAAGATTGGGCGCTATGGTAGTGGCGGATATAACCTACGTAAACACCGGTCAGGGCTGGGCTTACCTCTCGTTGCTTACCGATGCGTCAAGTCGTGCCATCGTGGGATATGCGCTTTACAAAACTCTTGAGACGGAGGGGCCCTTGAAAGCTTTGGAGATGGCAATATCATTCTATGAGAAGTATCACATAGACATGAGCACTCTTATTCATCATTCCGACCGGGGTGTCCAATATTGCTCAAATAAATATGTAGAGAGGCTTAAAGAGCATCAAATCAACATCAGTATGACGCAGTGTGGTGATCCTTTACATAATGCATTGGCTGAAAGAATGAACAACACCATTAAAAACGGTTGGCTATTCGACTGTGATGATGAGAGCTTCGAGCAAGTAAGCAAGCGCATTGAAGATGCTGTATATGTATATAATCATGTGCGGCCTCATCAAGGGATAAACATGAGGACACCTATGGAAGTGGTCAGCGAAACGGGAGGATTAACAGCATAATACCCGCTCGTCGGGACGGGTGGTCCCGCCCCTTGCCGCTAGGGCGATCCCCGACCGAAGAGTTTTTGGTTGTTGGCAACATTACATTTTCCTGAAGAAGGCTTGCGTAAATAAAGGAAGATGCATAAATTTGCAAGCACCAACAAAAGACAACTAACATAGGAATAAGAATAACAAAAGTAAACCTATTTAGATATTAAAGTATATTGAGTAAACTAATTCAGTTATAACAAACGAAGTTGTCAACTAAAACCAGTACACATCACCAATTCCAATTTAGCAGTATCTTCAAAGAGTTTCCATTGCTTGAAACCAGAGTTTCATCGGTGTGAAACTGTAGTTTCATCGGTGAGAAACTAGAGTTTCATACGCTTGAAACTTTAGTTCCAAACGCTCGAAACTATCTGAAACTACTGTTGATTTGATTGACTTAACCGCATGTTCCAATCACATTGAACGCATCAGCTACTTCAATAGTACTGCTCTCTCTGAAAACATTAAATCATATATCAGTCAATAATACATAAATTATCAGTCCTTAATACTTGATTTCTCAATTATTAATATCTGAGAAATCAAACGTTAACAGTTGAGATATCAGATATTAACATCCTGTAAATCAAAGAATAACACAGTAAAAACAGTATTTATCAGGACGATGCAGAGTGAGAGCAAGTCCTTTCTCT
>ERZ779671.777-NODE-777-length-15382-cov-2.236054_pt1 | contig 15382 bp, 15 predicted proteins | sample MGYA00511074_ERZ779671 | MGnify/ENA primary metagenome ERZ779671 (study PRJEB29588, sample SAMEA2158454) | human gut metagenome | biome: human gut; feature: human-associated habitat; material: faeces | place: Denmark | collected 2008/2010 ... | reverse complement strand
ATAATAAATCGTATCTCCTATTATGCGCATCAAGGGAGTTTCAGTTTCATCATCAAGCCAAATGCCTTGGAGAATCTCTTTGGCCTTGGGGTCTTCATTTTCTTCAGAGGGCTGTTGTCCTTTGCCATTATTGCATGCTACGAATAAGACCGTCAGTAACAATGTTGCAATGTACTTTATCATCTGTTTAATTTTGTGCAAAATTACTCATTTATATCGATAAAGATATGAAAAAAGAGCTGAAAAGTAAATTGGGGGTTACAAAAAAACTCTTAACTTTTCAGCTCTGTTATCAAGTTTGTGAGGATGCGGTGGTATAAGGTATTATTTGCCGATACAATGGTAAATAAAACCCTGTTCTTCCATTTCTTTTTTATTAGAAAGTTCCAAATGTCTGTTTCTTTTATATAAGAATAACCTAGCTTTTTAAATTCATTTTTCTTGTATTCTTTTTCTTAGATTAACGGCGGTGAAGGTCGGATTAATAAAATAAAGTGCGGGACGAACAGTTCGTCCCAATGTTAATGGTGTTGACATGATTAAATAAAAGATAACAGAATAAACAAGGATTTAAGGAGGATTTATATGAAAAAAATATTTTTAGCATTATTTGTAATTCTTTTATCTGCATGTACATTAGGTGCTGCTACTACACCAAAACAAAAGGTATCAGAATTTTTAGATAAATATAAAAATGAAAATTCTGATATTATAGAAGAATTAGTTGATACAATTAAAACTGATATTAAAGTAGCGGATCATCAAGAAAGATATAAAACTCTTATGACAAAACAATATAAGAATATGAAATATGAGATTAAAGATGAAATAATAGAGGATAATAATGCTGTTGTAGAAGCAGAAATAACAGTATATGATTATGGATCAGCTATTAGAAAAGCAAATGAATATTTAAATTCACATCCAGATGAGTTTAAAAAAGAAGATAAAACAACTGCTAAAGAAGAAGAAGATACTGTAACTACTAATGAAAAATCAGATGGCGCTAGTGCTACTAACACTGATTATGATGAAGATAAATTTATGGAATATAAAATATCTGAAATGGAAAAAGTAACTGATACAGTAAAATATACTATTGAATTTACTTTAACAAAAGTAAATGGTGAATGGCAATTAGACCAATTAAGCAATAGTGATATTGAAAAATTACATGGAATATATACTTCATAAGACTATTTATAGTCTTTTTTTCATATAGTTTATTAGAGGTATAAATATGAAGAAATTTATAGTTTTTTTAATTACATTTTTTATAGGCTTAAATACTTGTTTTGCTATATCAGTACCAAGTAATAATGCTATACTAATTGATCAGGATTCTGGTAGGATATTGTTTTCTAAAAATATTAACGAAAAACATTTAATTGCGAGTACTACAAAAATAATGACGGCAGTACTTGCAATTGAATCTGGTAAACTAGATGATATGGTTACTATTAATGAAAGTATATTAAAATCACATGGTTCTGGTATATACATTAAAGAAGGAGAAAAGATAAGCCTTAGAAATTTAGTATATGGACTACTTCTTAGAAGTGGAAATGATGCTGCACTTGCTATTGAAGATTATTTGGGTGGTCATGATAAATTTGTTGATAAAATGAATGAAAAAGCAGGGGAAATTGGTATGAAAAATACTGTATTTAATAATCCATCTGGTCTTGATGATGATGAGACTGGTAATTATTCAACTTGTTATGATATGGCACTTCTAATGAAATATGCGAATAATTTATATGATTTTAAAGAAATAGATAGTACTAAAAAAATAATGGTTGAGACAAATGCAAATGTATATTCTTGGACTAATAAAAATAAATTATTATTTTCATATAAATATGCAACAGGTGGTAAAACAGGTTATACAGTAAAAGCTAAAAGAACACTTGTAACAAGTGCAACTAAAAGAGATGTTAATTTAATTGCGGTTACATTTAATGATAGGGATGATTTTAATACACATAAAAAATTATATGAATATGGGTTTGCTAATTATAGTAATTATTTGATTATAAATAAGGATAAAATAAGGATAAAGTCTAAGAAATATAAAAATCTATATGTAAAAAGTAATTATTATTATCTAATGCAAAATAATGAAAGAGATAATATTAATACTACTGTAATTATGTATAATAAAAAAGATAAAACTGATGGTTCAGTTGGTTATATTGAAGTATTTTATAAAAATAATAGTGTTCATAAAGAACCAATATATGTAAGATAAAAGTTATTCTATTAAAGTGGATAACTTTTTTTGTGTAACATTTGCTAATTTTATCTATTCATGGTATACTTTTTTAGCAAGGAGGAATTCTTATGGTTAGATTACAAAAGGCAATTGCTGATTCAGGTTTTTGTTCTAGAAGAAAAGCAGAAGAATATATAGTAAAGGGAAAAGTATTTGTTAATGGTGAGAGAATTACTGAATTAGGATCAAAAGTAGAAGGTAATGAAGAAATTATTGTAGACGGAAATGCTATATCAAAGCAAGATAAAGAGTATTATATTTTATATAAACCAAGAGGAGTAATATCATCTACAAAAGATGATAAAGGAAGAAAAACAGTAGTAGATTTCTTTAGTTCTAATAAAAGACTTTATCCAGTTGGAAGACTTGATTATGATACAACAGGTATTATACTTTTAACTAATGATGGAGAATTCGCTAATATGATGCTTCATCCAAAAAATAAAATTCCTAAGGTTTATATTGCAAAACTAGAAGGAATTATAGATGGTTATTCAATAAAAAAAATAAAAAGTGGAATTGTAATAGATGGTATAAAATGTATTCCTGATAGAGTAAAATTAAAAAGTGCAGATAAAAAGAGTAATACATGTATTGTTGAAATAACTATTCATGATGGAAGAAATCATGAGGTTAAGAGAATATTTGAAAGTGCCGGATATAATGTTATTAAATTAAAAAGAGAATCAATCGCATTTTTAACTCTTCAAGGTTTATCATCTGGTGAATTTAGAAAACTTACTATAAAAGAAGTAAAACAATTATATGCATATACTAATGACATAAAACGTAAATAAGTTTTATGTCTTTTTTATTTTGTAAGTGTTGTTCCAGGATAATAATGAGATAAAATATCTTTATAACTATATCCAGCATTCGCCATACCATTTGCGCCATATTGACTCATGCCTACACCATGACCATATCCTCTAGTTGTAATATTTGCATTATTATCACTAATACTAATATTGAAATCAGCACTTCTAAGACCCAATAGTTCTCTTACTTTTTTACCAGAAAAATTATTTCCATTAATATTAATTTTTTTTATGTTACCTCCATCTGTATAACTAATAATACTTATTACAGAATCATTATTTAAACTTAATCCAAGTTTATTTGATATTGTATCAAGTGGCATACTTATTGTTCTTAAATAACTTGATGCATTTTTATCATATTCGGATGATACTGAAACAAGGTATGGATAATAATTTCCAAATACATCAAGTGATGATTCTGTCTTACCATTATTTGTAGAGTGATATAATGCTTCAATATAATTTCCATTATAGCTTAAATATTCTCCATTTGTATTTTCCACAGCATTTTTAATTTTATTATAATATGTATTAAAACTATTTCCCCATTTATTTTTCATTTGATCTATGTCAATATAACTTTGAGTACTTACTGTATCTGTTAATTTTTTTCCAGTTTGTTTTGCTTTTAATGCATATGTTCTAGCAAGTATACTTTGTGCCTTTAATGCTTCTAAATTAAATGATGCAGGCATCTCAGATGATACAACTCCTATTAAATAATCAGTCATATTAAGGTTAATTACGCTTCCATTTGACCTATAAACAGTAATTTCTGACACACTAGAGTTAGTTGTGTTACTAACACTTGTATTATCTGTATTAGTATGCTCTGTATTTACAGATTTTTCTACATTTTTACTGATATTTTGACTATTATTTACATTTTCTGTAGTTTCGTTTATATCACTATTTACTATTATATTGTCATCTGTTTTATCTTCATTATCACTATGTGCAATATATGGAACACTTGTATCAATATTTGGAACATATTTCATAGATACATCATCATTAAAATTATTATTTGTTAGTATAATACTTCCAATTATTACTCCAGAACATGTAAGAACAATTTTATTAAAATTTATTTTTAAACTATTTAAAAATTTCTTTAGTTCTTTTTTAAAATTTGTTTTAGTATTTTTAAAGTTTCCAAAGTCATAATTAATATTTAAATCTATATAAAGTGTTTCATTTTTTACTATATAATTATCAAACATATTTATCACCATTACTAATTTGAACACTTTTTTCTTTTAAATACTTGTTATTTAACAAATTATATGTTATATTAATAAAGTAATTTTTATGGCGGAATTGGTGAAGTGGTTAACACGGCAGATTGTGGCTCTGTTATGCAAGGGTTCGACTCCCTTATTTCGCCCCATTTAAGAAATTTACTCACACTATTGTGTGTTAAGTGAAAAAAATTCGTAATACTTGGTATTATGATTTTTTTTATTTGCAAAATATGCGTAAGTTCTATATGATAAAACAAATTGATTTAAATGTTAATAACCTAATTTGTAAAGATTAAATAATAATATATTGCAAATAATTTCTAATAGAAAAGATAACAGATTTGATAAAGAAACTTTAACATTATTATCAATAAATACCTAAAAAACAAAAATATGATATAATAATTGTGTTTTAAGGAGGGTTTATTATGTTTAAATATAATGAAAAAGATTTATATGATAGATGCGGTGCAATTGATGTTCCATATAATCCTGAACACAAATCTACTTTTGATGGTGAATTTGCCAAAGTTGGTGGGACTAAAATTCCTATTATGAATTTTCATTTTCAACCGGATTCAAAATTTACAAGAGGAATATGTTTAAGAACAATGTTTGGGTATATACCAATTGAAAATATAACTCAATTTAGGGATATATTTGATCGTTCTAAATATTGTCAAGATGAGACTGAATGGAGTTTCTTATATGATGAGGAAAGAGCTTCAGAAAAATCTAAAGAACAAGTTAAAAAATTATCTTTAACTTTTGGAAAACATTGGAATGGTAAATAAGTAGAATATTTTTGAAAGAAGATATTTTATGAGTGGAGAATGGATAGATAGAGAATAAGTTCAAAAGATATTTTCATTAACTACAAAATAATTTTATAGAATTGTGAGAAAGATAGAAAGAGGTCATTTTTTAGAAAATTGGATTAAAAGAATAAAAGAAAATAATAAAGAAAAAGTATATTTAAAACAAGAATGTGACAAATATAATTTTACATTTATAGATACAAGTAATAATTTTGAATATGTTATAAATAATATATCTTTATAAAAAATAATTAACTTATGTTATAATTATTAAAAATAGAGGTGATTATTTAGTGGAGATAACAAAAAAAGTTATAATTGATTCTTTTAAAGAACTTGCTAGTAAAAAGAATGTATCTGATATAACAGTAAAAGAAATAACTGATAAATGTGGACTTAAAAGACAAACATTTTATAATCATTTTAAGGATAAATATGATTTAATAAAATGGATATATTTAAATGAAGTTATTTTAAAAATAGAAAATGATGATGATTGGACAGAAAAATATAAAGAAATATTTAAGTATTTTATTGAGAATAAACAGATGGTATTAAATATTTATAATTGTGAAGCACAAAATTATTTAATTCATTTTATATTAAGGCAATCAAAACCTATAATTGAAAAGGTAATTGATGAAAAAAGTAAAAATACAAATATTAAAGAAGAAGATAAAGATTTTTTATGCTTATTTTATTCAGGGGCGCTTGGTGCATTAATTATTAACTGGATAGAACTTGGTATGTATGATGATATAGATTCATTAGTAAATAAAGTAAAAATATTATTAGACGGTAATATAAGTAATTATGTAAATATGACAAAATATGGCAAGTGTCAAAAATAATGACACTTGTTTTTTTATGCATTTTAAAAATTATATTATAGATTTTATAATTGAATTGTAGGGTAAAAGGATGTGGTACAAAATATAGTGAATAAATTTTTAAATATTTTACATTATATAAAAGAAAGGAAGATAAAAAATGAAAAATAAAGAATTAGAAGAAAAATTAAATAAAATAAATGATGAATTAAATAAAATAAATGAAAAGTTAAAAGATTCAACAGATACTATGGTTATAAAAGGCATGTATGCTAAAGATGAATTAGATGATAAAATTGAAGAAACTAAAAAGAATCTTGATGAAGCAAAGGAAGAATTAAATAAGAAAAAATCTGATACTAAAAAAGTTTTTTCAAAGCATTTAAGTAAAATTGAAGATAGTATTAATGAAGCAAAAGAAAAATTAGAAGATAAAAGAGAAGCTAGAGACAAAGAAAAATTAGAAAAGTATATTGATAATAGACTTGAATATACATCTGATTGTATTGCTCTTGCATTAACTCTTGCGAGTGAAGCTAAATTATCATTTTTAGAAGCATTAGAAGCACAAGCAGAGTTAGATGAAAAATAAAAAAGTAAAAGTTCTTACAGTTGTAAGAATTTTTTTATGCTATAATATTTTTAGGAGAAATAATTATGAAAAAGGAAAAAATAGATGCAAAAAAAGCAGTAACAACAGAACTTAGTGAATTTAAAAAATTTATATCAAGAGGTAACGTAGTGGATATGGCTGTTGGTGTTATCGTAGGTGGTGCTTTTGGTAAAATAGTAACAAGTCTTGTTAATGATATATTAATGCCTGTAATAGGAGTATTACTTGGTGGACTTGATTTTACAGCACTTACAATTAGAATAAATGATGCGGTTATTCATTATGGTTCATTTATTCAATCAATTGTTGACTTTTTAATAGTTGCTTTCTGTATATTTATTATGGTTAGATTATTTGAAAGATTTAAACATAAAGAAAAGAAAGAAGAAGTTAAAACTAAAACTCCTGCTAAAAAAACTACTGGAGCAAAAAAAGAAACTTCTAAGAAAACAACAGGAACTAAGAAAAATACAACTAAAAAGAAATAATTAAAGTAGACATGTGTCTACTTTTTTTGTAAATATAATGTAAAAAGAAAGCCTTACGTATTAATATATAAATAATTTAATATTAATTATGCTAATATTAAATTATATAAGGAGGCAATATGGATAATAAAGTAATTATACAAGATGTTACTTTGGCAGCAACAATAAATAGTTATTTGAAAAAGGATAATGTACATAATTTTACATTTACAGAAGATGAATTAAAAAGTTATTTTTCAACAACCAAAGAACTGGTAATTAATTCTAGAAGTGCATTTGATGAATATTCTGAATTTTTCAAATATTATTCTTCTCTTGAAAAAATTCAAATAAATTTAACTGGTCATAGTTATGAGGATGATAAATTTGCATCTGAAAAAATTATAAATGTAGATTGGATAAAAAATAATAAGAATTTAAAAGAATTAATAGTTAATGGTGTTAATTTTGAAGAATTAGATTTAACTGATTTAAAGAAATTAGAAACTATATCTATAAAGCATGCTCAAGGTTTAAGAAAAATAGATTATAGTACTGAAAATTTATTTGAATTAACGTTATTAGATACTAATTTACAAAAAGTTCCACACTTTGAAGTAATAAAAGACATAGACATAAAATTGGATATAAATTTATTACCTATATTAAAAAGAGATTACAAAAATTTATATGAATATATGAGTACTTTCTCAAATAGAAAAATATGGATGGAAAAGGAAGGGAGAAGATATCAAGCTTTTAGTAATGCTAAAATATTAATGTATGACAAAAAAGTAGATAAAATAATTTCTTCTATAACTACTGAAAAAATGAATGATTTACAAAAAATGGCGGCAATATATGATTATATAATTAAAAATGTATATTATGATCATAAAACATTGGATGCTCAAGAGCAAAAGACAAATCCATTTGATATTGATCCTAGCTTTGGAGTTTCTATTAATGGTATGATAACTAAAGAGGCATATGATTATAAGCAATCAGGTGTTAAAGCATTATTAGATGGAACTTCAGTGTGTGAAGGCTATGCTAATTTATATACGTATATTTTAAGAAAATTAGGAATAGAATCTAATTGTGTTACTGTTAAGATAGAGATTGTGAATGGATATCATGCAATAACGAGAGTGAAATATAATGACAATTATTATTATTTTGACCCAACTTGGGATGCAACTGTTGATAAGAATGGTAAAATCAAAGATTGCAACGTAAGATATTTTATGCTTAATAAAGAAGAAATGTCTAAAGATCATTCTTTTATATGCGATGGTGAAAATAATTTACCTAATAAAGAATTTTCATTGAATGAACAGATGGATAGATTAAATTTAATAAATTTAGTAGAAAAAAATGATGAAAAATTAAACGATAAATTTCTTAAAATCATAGATCAATTAACTGGAGAATATGTAGGATATGAAAAAATACCAAATGGACGTAATAGATTTAACGATACAAATCGACTTATGGAACAGTATAGAAAAATATTAGGAAAATTAGATGAATCAAGTGATGAGTTATCGTTTAAAAATTCATTAGAATTGAAAAAAGCATTGTTAAAGGAAGAAAATAGATTACAAAATGAAATAATGAAAACACAAAGTAATAATTCCTCATTTCATGTGTAATATTCATATATTTAATTGATAATTAATTATAAACTTACTATTAAAAGTAAGTTTTTTTTGAATAATTTTTATTAAATATATCATAAGTATCATAGAATTAATAAGAGGAGGATATTTATGTTTGGAAAATTTAGTGAAGAAGCACAAAGAGTTTTAGTAGATGCACAAAAAGAAATGAGTGAACTAAAGCATCCATATATAGGTAGTGAACATTTATTACTTGCAATACTTAAAAATAATCAAGATTTGGTTAACAAATTTAAAAAATATAAAATAACTTATAAAAGTTTTAAAGAAGAATTGATAAATTTAGTAGGTATAGGAGATAATACTCCTGATTTACTTTTATATAGTACAACATTAAAAACTATACTTGAAAATGTTATAATAGAATCAAGAGAGACTGGTGATGAAATAAGTGTTAATGAACTTCTTTTATCTTTATTAAATGAGGGAGAAGGAAAAGCAATAAGAATATTGTTATCATTAGGAGTAGATATTAATAAACTATACTCTGATATAAGTGAGAAAAGAAAAATTAAACAAAAAAAATCTAAAAAACTAATTGTTGAAGAACTTGGAGTAGACTTAACTAAAAGAGCCAAAAATAATGAACTTGATCCTGTTATTGGAAGAGATATAGAACTAAATAGAGTTATAGAAATATTATCTAGAAGAACAAAGAATAATCCACTTTTAATAGGTGAAGCAGGAGTTGGAAAAACAGCAATTGCAGAAGAACTCGCAAGAAGAATAGTATCTGGTAATGTACCAATGCCTCTTAAAAATAAAAGAATAATATCTGTTGATATGGCTTGTACTGTGGCGGGTACTAAATATAGAGGAGAGTTTGAAGAACGAATTAAGAAAATGGTAAAAGAATTAGAAGATAATGATGATGTTATTATATTTATAGATGAAATTCATACATTAGTAGGTGCTGGAGGTGCTGAAGGCGCAATTGATGCATCAAATATACTAAAGCCTGCCCTTGCAAGAGGTAAATTAAAATTAATAGGTGCAACAACTATATCCGAATATAAAAAATTTATTGAAAAAGATAATGCCTTAGATAGAAGATTTCAAAAAGTATTTGTTGAAGAACCAGATAAATCAAATTTAAAAAATATTCTTATGAATTTAAAAAGTATATATGAAGCATATCATGGTGTTAAAATAGAAGAAAAATTGATTGATAAAATAATTGAGTTATCAGATAGATATATTTATGATAGATGTGAACCAGATAAATCAATAGATATATTAGATGAAGTATGTACTAAAGTATCATTAAAAGAAGCAAAAGAAGAAAAAGAAATAATAAAATTAAGTGATTGTTTAACAAAAATTCAAAAAGAAAAAAATAAATGTATTATTAATCAAAATTATGATAAAGCATATTCTTTAAAAGAAGACGAAGAAGAATTACAAAGTAAAATTAATAAACTTAAACTTGATTATATGAGAAAAGAAAAAGTGAAAAAAGTTAAATTAAAAGATATTGTAGAAGTAGTTAGTAGTAAAACAAAAATACCAATAAATGAAATAAGTAAAGATTATATAACAAGTATTAATGAAATAGAAAAAACTTTAAAAGAAAATATAATTGGTCAAGATGAAGCAATAAATAAACTTATTGATATTTCTAAAAAAATAAAACTAGGTATAAAGGATAAAAATAAGAGTTATTCAGTTCTATTTTGTGGAACAACTGGTACTGGTAAAACATATTTATCTAAACTGTTTGCTGAAAATTTAGTAGGTAAAAACAATGTTATAAAACTTGATATGAGTGAATATTCTGAAAGTATTAGTATAAATAAAATAATTGGTTCACCTGCTGGATATGTAGGATATGATGATAACAAAAATATACTTGAAGAAATAAGAAATAAACCATATTCTGTTCTTATATTAGATGAAATAGAAAAAGCACATAAGTCTGTTCTTAACTTTTTCTTAAATATACTAGATGAAGGAAATTGTAAAGATTCAAGTGGTAAAACAGTTAGATTTGATAATGTATTAATTATAATGACAAGTAATGCATATGTAAGTAAATCATTAATGGGATTTAATAAAAATACTACTAATAATTCTTTAGAAGATTTCTTTTCAAAAGAATTTATAAATCGTATTGATGAAATAGTGCCATTTAATAAATTTACAGAGGAAGATATAAATAAAATAATTATAAAAGAAGCAAATAAATGTTATAAAAAATATAATAGTGAAAATATTATTAGTTTAGATATGATAAATAGAATTATTAAAGAATCTAATTATGAAGAATATGGTGTTAGAAAATTATGTAAGGCAGTTAGAAAAGAAATAGAAAATCAAATAGTATGTAATATATTTTCATAATAAAAGATAAATGAAAACCATTTATCTTTTTTCGTATGAACAATAAAAAATAGATATTTAAATTCAAGGATTACTTAAATGTCAAAAACAAAATTTGGTTAGGTACTTAAGCACCCGAAAAAACTTAAGTGTTTCTATTTTTAATTTTATGCAAGAACATTTACTACATATACAACAATATAAAAATTATGACGATTATTATTTTATAGCTTTTTAATCTTTTATGTGATAAAATATTTATATACAAATTAGGAGGAACTTTATGGAATATTCATTAAAAAATCTTGAAAAAATTGTTCAAAAAAAAGCAGATGATGCTTTTATAAAGTCTATAATTAGAAAATATATAAATATAGATATAACATCACCATTTTGTGATGTAAGTGATTTATTATATGCTGCACTTAGAATTGATGAAAATAGTATTGGTAAAATAAATGAAGAAGATAAAAGAAAATTTGCTGATGAAGTAAAAAGAGATTTTATATCTAGGTATGGAGTACCGCAATATAATCCAATAACAAAACCACAACCTGGATGGTTCACATATAAATCATGGAAATTGCTTGGTACAGATAGGATAAGTGAAGGAGAGTATCGTCATAGACTGTATATAAATTCTAAGGCTAGTAATTTAATGGCACTTTCAAATGCAATATATGATGAATTAAAGAAAAGAAAAATACCATTTTATTTTAAAATTCCAAATAATGAAAACAATGAAAAGGGATATAAAGACAGTATTGTTCTATATACAACAACTCCATTATTAGATGATACAATTAAAGCAATATTGGAAATAGAAAAAAATAATCCAAACTTAGTTAGAAATTGTAATGCTCCATCGGAGTTAGTTGGACAAATTAATGATTATATTGGATATGCATTTGAATCAGAAAATGCAAAATGTTCATATAGCACTTTAATATGTAATTCATTTGAAAATGGGATAGAAAATGCTGTAAAGAATTGGTGTTTAAATAATATAACTGCTACAATTGGAAAAGAAAATATAAAGGAGTATTATTTTTGCGAATATGATTCTTTTGAATTTAAAAAGAAAACACAGAAATTAGTTTATACTATTCCTAGAGTTGACAAGGAATTTCCTGCAATACTTTGTAATAGTGTCAGAAATGCAATGGAAAAATTAGGAATAGATCCTAATAATATATGTATGGATAAAAAAACAAGCGCAGATATAAAAGCTTTTTGTAATAGTGGTCAGAAATTAGAATTAACTCCTGATGGTGTAACGGAAGAAAAAAATAGTAGTAAAAGTTTTAGTCAAGATAGAGAACCAAATGCATTTGAAATAGATGACGAAGATGAATATGAAAATAAATCCATACAAAAAAGAGAACTTAACGCATTTGGTTATGATGAACTAGATTATTTGAAAGAACAAAGAAGAAAATTAGAAGAAGAAACAAAACAAGAAAATACTAACATTATGCATATATAAAAATTATTATATAAAAGACTAATTTATAGTCTTTTTTCTTCATATATGGTAAAATATATAGTATATAAATTAAAGGAGGTATTATTTTATGAAACTATATAATACACTTACAAAAAAAATAGAAGATTTTATTCCAAATAAGGAAGGATATGTAAAAATGTATACATGTGGACCTACTGTATATCATTTTGCACATATAGGAAATCTTAGAACATATATATCAGAAGATATACTTGAAAAAGCATTAAAATGTGTTGGATATAAAGTTGATAGAGTTATGAATATAACAGATGTTGGACATATGGTTGGTGATGGTGATTCTGGAGAAGATAAGATGCTTGTTGCGAGTAAAAGAGAACATAAAAGTTCATATGAAGTAGCAAAATATTATACAGAGTGTTTTAAAAGTGATTGTGAAAAACTTAATGTAAGATGGCCAGATACAGTAAGTCCAGCAACAGATAACATAGATGAATATATAAAGATAATAACTAAACTATTAGAAGATGGATATGCATATATAAGTGATGGTAATGTATATTTTGATACAACTAAATATGATAAGTATTATGAATTGTCTGGAAGAAATGTAGATGATTTGATGGTGGCAGTTAGAGAAGATATAAAGGAAGATACATCTAAAAAAAATCCATTTGATTTTGGTTTATGGTTTACAAATTCAAAATTTAATAATCAAGAAATGCAGTGGGATTCACCTTGGGGAAGAGGATATCCTGGTTGGCATATAGAGTGTTCTGGTATTTCAATTGAGAAACTAGGGGATTATTTAGATATTCATTGTGGAGCAGAAGATGCAGTCTTTCCTCATCATACTAATGAAATTGCTCAGAGTGAAGCTTATCTTGGTCATGATTGGTGCGACTTTTGGGTACATATGGGCTTTTTGAATGATAAAGGTGGAAAGATGAGTAAATCAAGAGGAGAATTTCTTACTGTATCTTTATTAGAAGAGAAAGGCTATAATCCTTTAAGTTATCGTTATTTATGCCTAAACTCTTATTATCATAATCAGTTGACTTTTAGTTACGAAATATTAGATGGAGCAGAAAATGCATATCTAAAGTTAAAAAGAAAAATAGCTAGTATTAAAGATGAAGGTGAATTAAATAATGATAAAATAACTAGTTATATTAATAAATTTAAAGAAGCAATTAGTAATGATTTAAATTCTTCTAATATGATAACTTTATTATATGATGTTTTAAAAGATGAGAAACTATCAGGTAAGAGTAAATTATATTTGGTAGAAGACTTTGATAAAGTATTATCATTAGACTTAATAAGCAATGATGAGGAAAATAGTCAAGATGATTCTTGGATAATTGTTAAAATAGAAGAAAGAAGAAAAGCAAAGGAAGCAAAAGACTATCAAAAAGCTGATGCAATACGTGATGAGTTGTTAGAACAAGGAATAACTTTAAAAGACGGTCGTGATGGTACAACTTTTGAAAGAAAGTAGGTTTTGAATGGAAGTATATCAAATAATTAGTTTAATAGTTTTAATTGTTATAATTATTTATTCAGCAGTATTATCAGTAATATACTATGTAAGAAGTTATAAGAGTAAAAAGATAGATGCCAGTAATAAGAGTGGTAAAGAAATAGTTTCATCTATTTTAGATAAGTATAATTTAAAAGATATAAATGTAGAAAAAATAGATGGTAGTGATAGATACTTCTATACTGAAGATACCATTTTCTTATCTAAAGATATCTATGAAGGAAAAAGTATTTATGATGTAGCAGTTAGTAGTTATCTTGTCTCATCATTTATTAAAAATAATGACTCTAAATATTTAATTAGAATCTTATCAAATTTATATTCATTTTTAGATTATACTATATTGTTTAGTTATGCTATTGTTATACTAGGATTAAGTTTTGAAATAAGTAATCTTGTTTGGATAGGTGTTTATCTTCTTATTTTTGTATTTATAAGTAACTTATTGTTATATATTAAAGAAAGAAAATTAATAAGTGATACTGTTAATATGTTAAGACATGAAGATATTATTAATACTACTATAAAAGAAAGAACTACTAAAATGTTATTTTCTATAGTAAGTCTATCAGTAGCTTCCCTAGTTTTTAAAGTGACTTCTTTCTTTCAAAAAGCAGTATATATAATAATAAATGATGAGGAGTAGAATTATGAATTTAAAAGAAATTAATCCTTTAGTTTTAGCTTATCTAGGTGATAGTGTTTATGAAACTTATATAAGACTTTTTCTAGTTAAGAAAAATATACCTAATATTGGTAGTTTACAAAAAGAATCTCTTTCTTATGTGACTGCTAAAAGTCAAGCTTCTATACTAACTAAACTAATAGATGATAACTTTTTTGATGAAGAAGAACTTACTATAATACGAAGAGCTAGAAATACAAAGGGACATAAACCACCTAAAGGTTGTGATTTAGCAACTTACCATTTTGCTACGGCTTTTGAAGCTGTAATTGGTTATTTATATTTAAAGGGTGACAATAAAAAAATTATGAATTTAATGGAAAAAATAGAAATGGAGTAGTTATGATAGTATATGGTTATAATGTAGCAGAAGCTATATTAAAAAAAGAAAAAAACTGTAAAAAAATCCGAAAAATCGTAATTCAGGATAGTATGATGGGCAAATTTGCTAAATTGCTACCTGAAAACGTTAAATCTAGGACCTTTTATGCCTCAAAAAGCGAAATTGATTTTTTGTCAAAAGGATTACATCAAGGTATAATACTTGAAGTAGAGGATATTAAAACATATTCATTTGATGAAATAATACCAAATATTACTACAGAATATCCACTTATAGT
>ERZ779671.770-NODE-770-length-15429-cov-2.864772_pt1 | contig 15429 bp, 9 predicted proteins | sample MGYA00511074_ERZ779671 | MGnify/ENA primary metagenome ERZ779671 (study PRJEB29588, sample SAMEA2158454) | human gut metagenome | biome: human gut; feature: human-associated habitat; material: faeces | place: Denmark | collected 2008/2010 ... | reverse complement strand
AAATAAAAAGACTTGAAAGAGCAGTATCTGGATATTTTGACTATATAGAAGATTTAGTAGAAAGAGAAAATACTTTTACTATGGAAGATTTTGCAAAAAGTATAAATGAGTTTTTGGAGTTTAGAAAATATGATATTTTGAAAGATAATGGTAAAATATCAAGAAAACAAGCAGAAGAAAAAGCAGGAAAAGAGTATGATGAATTTAACAAAAATCAAAAGATAGTTTCAGATTTTGATAAGCTAATTATTGAAGCAAATAGATTAAATAATAAAAAGTAGTTAAAAATATAGGAGGTTATATATTATAACCTCAAAAACCTTGATATTATAAATGTTTTGATGAAGAATGACAGAGTACGCGAATTTGTATGGCTAGATACGAGGAGCCCAGAAGAACAATCTTTTTTAGCTAACACAAATAGCAAAAATAAATTATCAGACGGATTTGAATTTCTTCCTGTAAAAAGAAGTATAAATATAAAAAAGGAGAAAAATAACAAAAGGCAAGTATATAGAATTATTGCTTGAAGCAGATCCAAGTGAAGATATGATAAATAAATATTTGAAAGATGGAGATTTGTTTGTTTTGACTTATAAAGATGAAGTAGCAAGTATTGGTATTATGTTGGAGGAAAAATATGTCAGAAAAAGAGAAAATGTTAGCAGGAGAATTATATGATGCTAACTATGATAAAGAATTAATAAAAGAATTATATAATATTGAAGGAGAAGAAAACATAAAAGAATTTTTATGGGATAAAGTAAAAGAAGTAAATAAACTAATGCCAAAATATAAATATGTTAGAGAAATGGTTATAACAGAAGAACCACTAATTAAAACAACAACATTAAAAATTAAAAGACATGAAGAATTGAAAAAAGTATTAGGAAAATAAATATTACAGTAATATTACAAGATGTAAAGAAATGTTACATCTTGTAATATTTTTGTAATAAAAATGTAAACAAAAAATAGGAATAAATGCTTGTAGTTTTACGGAAACTAGTATATAATAAAAAAGAATAATAATTTTAGACGACAGAGAAAGAGGAGGGATTTGCAATGTCAAGGAGATCTAAATCTGGCATAGTAAATGTACGAATGGTAATAACAGAGGAAAAAATATTATCAAATATAGATAAAGTACAAAAATTAATAAATCCAAAAAGCAAAAAGCAAATAGTTCAATTTGAAGATGATACTTATTTTAAAGATCTAATTGAATCTATAAAAGCTTATTTAATAGAATATCCAAAGAAGAAAAACTTCCCAGTAAGTGTATATAAAGCTGCATATGAATTAGTTGAATTTGCAACAAATCAATTTGAAGAAAATACGAAAAAAGTTGAAGAATTAATTCGCCAAAGAGAAGAAAATATTGCATTAGCAGGACAATTAAAAGACTTAATTGAAGCTGTAGAAAACAAAACTGATGATTGGAAAGATAGAATTTCTGAAGCTGAAGAAGAAGGCAAATTTTCAGAAGATGTTATAGATACTTTAAAACTTGTTGGAAAAGATAAAACAAGAAAAAGTCAAAATTACCAAGATGCTATAAAATTATTAAATGCAAGAGTAAATAACTTAGAATCAAATCTTCATATTGAAATAGATATGGAAAGAATTGAAGATAGATCTAAAGCTTTAAGTTATATCGGAATTGAAGTTGCAGAAGCATTGAAAGTAATTCCAAAACCAGTAGATTTGGGTACTGCTGTAAGTGAAGCTGAAAAGGTACAAGAAGAAGTAAAAATTGAAGAAATTTCAGAAGCACAAGAAGCTGAAAAGATTGAAGAGAAGAAAGTAGAAAAAGTTGTAGAAGCTCCAAAAGAAAAAGCTACTGAGAAAAAGGTTGTTTCACAAGTTGTTGATATTGAAGAAACGAAACCAATAAATGAATTAGTAGATATGTATGAAGAAAATAATAAAGCAGAAGAATATGAAAAATCAATTATGTTTGAAAAGAAACCATCTTTATGGCAAAAATTCAAAAAATCAAAATTTGCAAGAGCTATATCATATGTTTTCAAAATTAGAATTAGAATTGAGTTACCAAATGCTTTACCAGAAGGTAGAGGAGAATAAAATAAATACTCTATATTAGTAGTTGAATAGAAGAGAAAAAAACGAATGTATGTTGTAATAGTACATTCGTTTTTTATATTAAATAATATTTTCATATTTGTTTCCATGAAGATATATATCTAAAATTCGTAAATTTTCATCATTATCATCTTTATGAAAAACAATTTCAATATAATCTTTTGGAAGAGCATCTTTTATTAATTCTCCCCATTCAATAATAGAAATTCCAGAATTAAAATATTCATCTCCACCAATTGCATAAAATTCATCAACATCTTCAAGACGATAAACATCAAAATGGAAGATTGAAATATCTTCATTCTTATACTCGTTTACTATAGTAAATGTAGGGCTTGAAATTTCTTTATCAAGGTTAAAATAACTTAAAAAGCCTTCTGTAAATTTTGTTTTTCCAGAACCTAATTCTCCTGTAAGAACAATTATATCACCTATATTCAATTTACTTGCTATTTGTACAGCAAGTTTTTTTGTTTCATTTTCATTATGTGAAATATATCTAATACTTTTCATTTTTCTATCCTTTCAATAGCTATATTTTACAATAATTTATGAAATTTGTAAAGAAGTAACAAATATTGAAAAAGAAAATCATAATATCCAAGAATTGAATAAAAAAATTCACCATTGCCAATAATAGTAATAAAAAGCGCAAGGAGTGGATTTTCTGTGAAAAAATATAAAAATTTGAAGATAGAAGGGGCAATCCTAAATGAAAAGCAATTAGAAGAATATTTAAAAAAGATATCATTACAACATAATATTGGAAAAAAATCAGATAAATTAACATATCCAATACCTCAACTATTGGAAAATTATAATATTATTAAAATAGTATATAATTTATTAAATGAACATATAAAGCTTGGGATAACAATTAATCCAGCAGGAGAATGGATTCTAGATAATTTCTATATTATAGAAGAAGTTGTACAACAAATTGAAAAAGAACTAACAATGAAAAAATATGTTAATTTTGTAGGAATACAAAATGGGCAATATGCTGGCTTTGCAAGAATACATGTACTTGCCTCTGAAATTGTAGCATATACAGATAATATAATAAGAAGTGAATCATTAGAAAAATATTTAACATCATATCAAAATAAAAGAGCATTAAATATGGACGAAATATGGAATATAGGAATTTTTTTACAAATTGCAATTATTCAAAATATAACAGATATCTGTATAAAAATTTATAATAGTCAAGTCCAGAAATATAAAGTTAAAAATATTATAGAAAGATTAGTTGAAAAAAAGGATAAAAATAAATTAGAATTTAAACCAATATCAATGAATAAATTAGAAAAACAAGACTTTCAAGATATAAACTATTCTTTTATTGAATATATGTCATATTGTTTGAAAAAATACGGAAAAAAAGCATATGGATATTTAAAAATATTAGAAGAAGAAACAGAAAAAGCAGGAATAACAGTACAAGATGCAATTCAAAAAGAACACTTTGATATTGCGATATGTAAAACATCTATGGCTAATTGTATTATAAGTATGAAAAAAATACAAAGAATAAATTTCCTAGAAATATTTGAAAAAATAAATGGAGTTGAAGAAATATTAAATCGAGATCCAACTAACATATATAATAAGATGGAATATAAAACAAAAGAATTATATAGAAACAATATTAAAGAATTAGCCAAACAATCAAATATATCAGAAATATATATATCTAGAAAAATACTAGAACTATGTCAAAGACCAAATTTGAAAGAGAAACAAAAACATATTGGATATTATTTAATTGATGATGGTAGAAAAGAGTTATGTTATGAATTAGGAATAAATGAAAAAAAGCTAAGTTATAATGTAAAAACACAGATATATATTTTAGCTATAATAATATTTACAATTTCGATTTCAGTATTTTTATCGAAAACAGTAGTAAAAGATAATTTAATAAAAACAATAATTACAATATTACTTTTGATATTACCAGTATCAGAATTTGTTGTTCAAACAATAAATAGAATTTTAAGTAAATATGTAAAAAATAAAATTATACCTAAAATGGATTTTTTTGAAGGAATAGATAGTGAAAATAGCACATTTGTTGTAATACCAACTATTATAAAATCAAAAGAAAGAGTAAGAGAACTATTTAGAAAATTAGAAGTGTTTTATTTGGCCAATAAATCAAAAAATATATATTTTGCATTATTAGGAGATTGTTCTGAAAGTGATAAAAAAGAAGAAAAATTTGATAAAGAAGTAATAGATGAAGGTTTACTACAAGTACAATTATTAAATGACAAATATCATAAAGATACTGAATTTCCAATTTTTCATTTTTTATATAGAGAAAGAGAGTTTAACAATTCAGAAGAAAAATATCTTGGATGGGAGAGAAAAAGAGGGCTTTTAATACAATTTAATGAATATATATTAAAACACAGTAAAAATAAATTTAAGATAAATACAATAAATCAAGATATATTACCAAAAATAAAATATGTAATAACATTAGACGCAGATACTGAATTACCGCTTAATACAGCTTTTGAATTAGTAGGAGCAATGGCACATATTTTAAACAAACCAGAATTAGATGTAAACAAAAATATTGTGAAAAAAGGACATGCACTTTTACAGCCAAGAGTAGGCGTAAATTTGAATGATAGTAATAAAAATGTATTTACAAAAATATTTGCTGGTGCAGGTGGAATTGACAATTATACAAATGCAATTTCAGATGTATATCAAGATAATTTTGATGAAGGAATTTTTACAGGAAAAGGAATTTATGATTTAGAAATATTTTCAAAAGTTTTAACAAATGAGATACCAGAAAATACAGTCTTAAGTCATGATTTATTAGAAGGTTGTTATTTAAGATGTGGACTTGCATCAGATATAATTTTTTTAGATGGATATCCAGCAAAATATTTAAGCTTTATGAATAGACTTTCACGTTGGATTAGAGGAGATTGGCAGATAAAAAAATGGCTAAAAAGTAAATTAAATACACTTTCAAAATTTAAAATTTTAGATAATTTAAGAAGAAGTCTAATTGAAATTTCAGTAATAATTTTATTAATATGGAATTTACTATTTTTAAATAAGAATAAAACACTTTCATTAATAAGTTTAGGAATTATAATTTATCCATTTATATTAGAATTTTTTTCAAAAATTTTTTCTATTAGAGAAGGAGAAAAAAAGCAAAAAACATTTAATCCTCAAATAGATGGAATAAAAGGAACTATTTATAGAGCAATTATAACATTAGGCTGTTTACCATATAAAGCATATGTCTCAAGCAAAGCAATATTCAAAACATTATATAGATTAATGATTTCACATAAAAACATGTTAGAATGGACTACATCTGAAGAAGCAGAAAAGCAAACAAGAACAGATTTAAAAACATATTATGACACAATGTTTGTAAATGTAATTTTTGGAATAATCACAATATATGTATCATGTTTGTATTTTAATTTATTTACATTAATTCTTGGATTATTGTGGATAATTACACCATATATAATGTGTAAAATTAGTGAAATAAATGAAGAAAAACAAATTGAAATAAGTGAAGATGATAAGAAATATTTAAAAGATATTGCTCAAAAAACATGGCAATTTTTTAAAGATTATATAACAGAAGAAAATAATTATTTAATGCCAGATAATTATCAAGAAGATAGAAGAAATATTTTAGTAAATAGAACATCTTCAACAAATATTGGATTATCTCTGTTAACAGTAATTTCAAGTTATGATATGGGATTTGAAAAAAATGAGGATATTATAAATTTATTGGAAAAAATAATAAATACAGTGTATGAATTACCGAAATGGAATGGACATTTATTCAATTGGTATAATGTAAAAACAAAAAAGCCATTATATCCTAAATATGTATCAACAGTTGATAGTGGAAATCTAATAGGGTATTTATATACTACAAAATCATTTTTAGAAGAAAATATTGAATTTGATAAAGAAAAAATAAGTAATATGATTGAAAAGATAAATTATATTATTGAGCAAACAAATTTCAAGGTATTATATAATAATGAACAAAGAGTGTTTTCAATAGGATTTAATGTAGAAGAAAATAAATTAACAGATTCATATTATGATTTATTAGCATCTGAAGCAAGACAAGCAAGTTTTGTAGCAATTGCCAAAAAAGATATTTCGCCAAAACATTGGGGAAATTTAAGTAGAACATTAACAGTATTAAAGAAATACAAGGGATTGGTATCTTGGTCTGGAACAGCATTTGAATATTTAATGCCAAATATAAATATGAAAAGATATAAGGGAAGTTTATTAGATGAATCTAGTAAATTTGCAATAATGAATCAACTAGAATATAGTCAAAAAGTAGGAATACCATGGGGAATGTCTGAAGCGGCATTTAATTTAAAAGATTTGCAAGGAAATTATCAATATAAAGCATTTGGAATTCCATGGTTAGGGCTAAAAAGAGGATTAGAAGATGATATTGTAATTTCAAGTTATGGAACTATATTAGCAATTTCAGATGTTCCAAATGAAGTTGTTCAAAATTTAAAAATATTAGAAAAAGAAGGAATGAAAGGAAAATATGGCTTTTATGAATCAATAGATTATACACCTGAAAGATTAGAAAAAGGAAAAAAATCTGAACCAGTAAAAACATATATGGCACATCATCAAGCATTAATACTACTTTCATTAAATAATTACTTCAATAATCAGATATTCCAGAAAAGATTTTCACAAAATGCAGAGATAGAGGCAGTAAATATATTATTACAAGAAAGAATGCCTGAAACATTTATAATAACAAAGGAAAATAAACAAAAGCCAGAAAAAATTAAATATAAAGATTATGAAAATTATAGTGTTAGACAATATAACAAAATTGATAATAGAATTATAAGAGGAAATTTAATAGGAAATGAAAAATATACAATTGCAATAAATCAAAATGGAGAAGGGGTAAGTAAATTTGGAGATAATTATATAAATAGATATAAAAGAACAGCAGATTATCCACAAGGAATTTTTATATGTGTTAAAGATGTAAAAAATAATGAAATAGAATATATGACAGGAAACAAAAATTGTAATAAATATGTTATAAATTTTGCACCAGATAAAAGTCAATTTGAAAAAGAAAAAAATCAATTAAAAAGTAGATTGTCAATTATAACAGATGCAAATGAGCCTGTTGAAATAAGAAGAGTTGAATTAGAAAACTTATCACAAGAAGAAAAAATATTAGAGGTTGTATGTTATTTTGAGCCAGTACTTTCAAGAAAAGAACAAGATTATGCACATCAAGCTTTTAATAATTTATTTTTAGAATATGAATATGATGATGTGAATGATACAATGGTTGTCAAAAGAAGAAAAAGAGGAAAAAATGAACAAAATTTATATTTAATTGCAAAATTACAAACAGATATAGAAAAAATTGGTGAAACAGAATATGAAATAAGTAAAGAAAAATTTATAGGAAGAAATAATTTAGATATACCAGAGGCAATAAGAAATTCAATCCCATTATCAAAGAAGATAGGACTTACAACTGAAGGAATTGTAGCTTTAAAAAATACAATAAAAATATTACCAGAATCAAAAGGATATATAGATTTTTTAATATCTGTAGAATATGAAAAAGAAATGGCAGAAAAAAATATTAATAAATATAGTATTACAGAAAATGTTACAAAAGAATTTGAAATAGTAAGAGCAAAAACAGATGCAGAATTAAGATATTTAGAAATGAAAGGTAGAAATATTGATATATATCAAACAATAGCATCATATATAATATTTGACACACCATTTCATAAAAAAATCAAAAATAAATCTTGCCAATATAATCAATGTGATTTATGGAAATATGGTATTTCAGGAGATTTGCCAATAATCACAATAACTATAAAATATTTGAATGATGTATATGTAATAAAAGAAGTTTTAAAAATGTATGAATATCTCCGTACTAAGAATTTAAAGACAGAATTAGTAATTATAGATGAAGAAAAATATAGTTATGAAAATTATCTAAAAAATGAAATAGAAAATGCTATTCAAAACAGTCAATTAGCATATTTGAAAAATATATTTGGAGGTATATTTACTTTATCAAGAGCAGAAATGAATCAACAAGATTTAGAAATGATAAAATTTATATCAATTTTTGTTATTGATGCACATCTAGGAAACTTAGAAAATATTATTAAAGACAAGGAAACAGAAATAATTGATAATTATAAAATTGTAGAACAAAATATGATTTCTGAAAACATTGAAGATGATTCAAATGAAATTGATTTATTAGCAAATACTGATGAATTAAAGTATTATAATGGATATGGAGCATTTTCAAAAGATGGAAAAGAGTATATTATAAAAATTAATAAAAATCAAAAAACACCAACAACATGGAGTCATATTATTGCAAATGAAAAGTTTGGAACATGTGTTACAGAATCTAATGGAGGATATACTTGGTATAAAAATAGTAGGTTAAATAGAGTATCGAGCTGGGATAATAGTATCATAATAAATATTCCATCAGAAATAATTTATTTACAAGATGAAGAAAATGGAAAGACATGGACACCAACAGCAATGGTAAAACCTGATGATAAAAATTATAACACGATTTTCGGATTTGGATATGCAAAATTTGTTCATTGTAGTGATAATATAATGCAAGAATTAGAAGTATATGTACCAATAAATGAATCTGCAAAAATAAATGTTTTAACATTAACAAATAATGCTCCAAAAAAGAAAAAAATAAGAATTATTTATTATATAAAACCAGTAATAGGTGAAGATGAGATAAAATCTGATGGAAAAATATCTTTAGAATATAAAGAAAATAATAATATGATTATAGCAAGGAAAATATACAATTCAGATGAATTAAATAATGTTGTTTATATATCTAGTAGCGAAAAAATAAAATCATATACAGGAGATAAAACAAAATTTTTAGGAGACGGAGGATTAGAAAATCCTGATGGTTTAAAAACAATTAGGTTAGATAATAATGATGCATTAGGTAAAAAAACATGTATTGCAATAGAATTAAATGTTGAAATTGAAAGTTTTTCTAATAAAAAAGTCTCAATAATTTTAGGAGCAGAAGAAAATGTTGATATTGCAACAGATGTAGCATATAGATATTCAAATCTTCAAAATTGTAAAACAGAATTACAAAATGTAAAAAATAAATGGAATGAACTATTAGGAAAAGTAAAAGTAAATACACCATATGAATCACTTAATATAATATTAAATGGATGGACTATGTATCAAACAATATCAAGTAGAATTCTAGGAAAAACAGGATTTTACCAATCTGGTGGAGCTTATGGATTTAGAGATCAACTTCAAGATGCTTTTTCAACAAGATATATAGATTCGCAAATATTGTATAATCAAATATTAAAGCATAGTAGACATCAATTCATAGAAGGAGATGTAGAACATTGGTGGCATGATGAAAATGATAGAGGAATAAGAACAAGATTTTCAGATGATTTATTATGGCTCCCATATGCAGTTATTAAATATATAAATTTCACTGGAGATTATGAAATATTAAATAAAAAGACAACATATTTGCAAGGTGAAGAATTAAAAGAAAATGAAAACGAAAAATATAATAAATATATTTCTAGTAATATTGAAGAAAGTATATATGAACATTGCAAAAAAGCAATAAAAAGAGCATGTAATTTTGGTGAAAATGGATTGCCTAAAATAGGAATTGGAGATTGGAATGATGGTTTTAGTAATATAGGAACAGAAGGAAAAGGTGAGAGTGTATGGCTGGGATTTTTCTTGTATATAATTTTAAAAGAATTTTCAAAGTTAATAAAACAATGTAACCAAGAAGAAATAGAGACAAGTAATTGGTATGAAAATATTGCAGAAAAACTAAAAGAAAACTTGAATGAAAATGCATGGGATGGAAAATGGTATAAAAGAGCTTTTGCAGATAATGGTGATATATATGGAAGTATGGAAAATGAAGAATGTAAAATAGATAGTATAGCACAAAGTTGGAGTGTTATATCTGGTGCTGGAGATATAGAGAAAAAAGAAAGTGCAATGAAGAGTTTAGAAAATCATTTGGTAGATAATGAAAATGGATTAATAAAATTGCTAGATCCGGCATTTGATAAAAGTAAATTAGAACCAGGATATATAAAATCATATATACCAGGTGTTAGAGAAAATGGTGGACAATATACTCATGCAGCTGTATGGTCAATTATAGCAGAAGCAATATTAGGTGATGGAAATAAAGCTGTTGAATGGTATAAAATGATAAATCCAATAGAACATTCAAGAACTAAAAAGGAAGCAAATAGATATAAAGTTGAACCATATGTAATGCCAGCAGATATATATGGAAACCAAAATTTACTTGGACAAGGAGGTTGGACTTGGTATACAGGTTCTAGTGGATGGTATTATACTGCAGGAATTGAATATATATTAGGTTTAAAAATATATCATAATGTTTTGAGTATAAATCCATGTATTCAAAAAGAATGGGATGGATATAGCATACAATTTAAATATAAAGAGAGTATTTATAATATAAATGTAAAAAATATTTCAAAAGTGTGTACAGGTGTAAAAATGGTTGAATTAAATGGAATTGAAATTGAAAATAAAATTTTATTAGATGGTTCTGGAAAAATTTTTAATGTAGAGGTAAAAATGTAATTATAAGTAAAACTTATAATGTTTATAAATAATTGTAATTGTAGCTTATATTGACAAAATAAGTAAATACAAGTATAATAAATTATGTAAAGGACAAGTCCTTTATCCACTGTAAAAAGTGGAACGTAATATTCATTCATGTATGGAGGAAAAAAACATGACTAAGGTTCTTTGGCTGAGCCGCCACATTATGTCCGCAGAGCAGGTTGCAGATCTGAAACGGATCTATGGCAACGACATCGTGGTGAAGAGCGCAGACATGACCGTCAGCTCTTGGCGTGATGTTGTGGATGCAGGTGCAGACTGCGATATTCTTGCAGTTGTTCTGCCGCCTGCTATCCTGGCCGACCTGACCAACCCTCGGAACAACAGCAAACCTGTTATCCGAGCTAAGGCCAATCGCGTGGCGACTGGCAAGACCATCGTCAACCCTGCCACTGGCAAAGAGGAAGCGGAATACTGCTTCCAGCATGCTGGCTGGGAACAGGTGATCAAGGTTGAAGTTGTGACCAAACAGCTTTAAGCTTTGAGCCAAACAGATAGAAACTACATTGGAGTTTCTATCTGTTTTTTTGTATAATAATAATTATTTTTTTTATTATACATGAAAAATTCATAAAAGTATGATAAAATGTAAATGAAAAATAAAAAAAGGAGAAAAGCATATGGCATATATAGAATTTAAAAATATTGTCAAAGAATACAAGATGGGAGAAGTAACAATAAAAGCATTAAATAACACAAACTTTGAAATAGAAAAAGGAGAACTTGTAGTAATAGTAGGCCCATCAGGAGCAGGAAAAACAACAACATTAAATATATTGGGAGGAATGGATAAAGCAACATCAGGAGAAGTAATAGTTGATGGAAAAGAAATTACAAAATTAAATGATAAAAAACTAATTGAATATAGGAGAAATGACATAGGATTTGTATTTCAATTCTATAATTTAGTACAAAACCTAACAGCTAAGGAAAATGTAGAACTAGCAACTCAGATATGTTCAGATGCTTTAGATGTAAATGAAATATTAGAAAAAGTAGGATTATCAGATAGAAAAGATAACTTTCCAGCACAATTATCAGGAGGAGAGCAACAAAGAGTAGCAATAGCAAGAGCAATTGCAAAAAATCCCAAACTATTATTATGTGATGAGCCAACAGGAGCATTAGACTATAAGACAGGAAAAAGTATTTTAAAACTATTACAAGAAATGGCAAGAAAAGAAAAAATGACAGTTGCAATAATTACACACAATGGAGCAATAGCACCAATGGCAGATAAAGTAATACATTTCAAAAATGGAACAGCAGAAAAAATTGAAATAAATGACAATCCAATATCTATTGATGAAATAGAATGGTAATGCAACTGGTGAAAAAAATAATTGAAATTTTGACTAAGTAAAAAATTCAACTATTTTACAACTAGAAATGTACCTTTAGGAAGGAATGAAATAAAAATGAAAAAATCATTGATAAAAAATAGTTTTAAAGAAATAAGTAAAACCAAAAGACGTTTTCTTTCAATTTTAATAATGGCATTTCTTGGAGTGGGATTTTATTCAGGACTTGTAGCATGTAGTCCAGATATGCAAGACAGCTTAGATAAATATGTAGATAAAAGTAATATGTATGACATTGATGTTATATCAACATTAGGATTAACAGATGAAGATATAAATGCAATAAAAGAAATAGATGGTGTAGAAAATGCTTATGGAATACAATCAAAAGACACATTTATAAATTTAAATGATAAAGAAAGTATATGTAAAGTAATAGAATATAATGAAAATATAAATAAACCAGAAGTTATTTATGGGAGATTACCAGAAAATTCAGATGAATGTTTATTAGATGAAAAGTATTCATATTTTGGAAGTTCAGAAGAAAATATAGGAAAAACAATTAAAATAGAAAATGAAGACTTAGATGAAAATGATAATCCAATATTTACACAAAAAGAACTAAAAATTGTAGGAATAGTAGATTCACCATTATACATATCAAGTGAAAGAGGATCATCATCACTTGGAAGTGGAAATATATCATTATACATATATTGTAAAGAAGATGTAATAGATTTAGATTATTATACGGAAATTGCAGTACAAGTAAAAGGTGCAAAAGAACTTGTAACAAATAGTGATGAATATTTAGCAGTTGTAAATCCAGTTATTCAAAAAATAGAAATGATAAAAGAAGAAAGACAAGAAGCTAGATATAATTCATTAGTAAATGATGCAAATAAAAAAATTGATGATGCACAAAAAGAATATGATGATAAAAAAGCAGAAGCAGATCAAGAATTATCAGATGCTGAGCAAAAGATAAATGATGCAAAAAATGAATTAGATAATTCAGAAAATAAGTTAAACAAATCAGAAAAAGAATTAAATCAGAAAGAAAAAGATGTAGCTAAACAGTTTGAAACAGCAGAACAACAAATAGAGCAATATGAAAATCAAATAAATGCAATGATCGCACAAATAGGAATGGAAACACCTGAAATAACTGCTCAAAAGGAACAAATTCAAAAACAAAAAGAAGAAATTAAAACACAAAAAAATACAGCAAATAATCAAATAGCAAATGGAAGAAAAGAAATTGAAGATGGAAGAAAAAAGATTAAAGATGCTAGAAAAGAACTTGAAGAAAATGAACAAGAATATAATGACAAAAAAGCAGAAGCAGAAGAAAAATTAGCAGATGCACAAAGCAAAATAGATGATGCAAGAGCAGATATTACCAAAATAGAAAAGGCCAAATGGTACATACAAGATAGAACAGATAATACAGGATATTCAAATATATTTGATGCAATAAAGACAATGAAAAACATTTCAAAAATATTTCCAGTAATATTCTATTTAGTAGCAATACTAATAAGTTTGACATCTATGACAAGGATGATAGAAGAAGAAAGAATAGAAATAGGAACACTAAAGGCATTAGGATATACAAATTTACAAATAATTTCAAAATATATTTTATACGCATTTTTAGCATGTATAATAGGTGGATTTTTAGGAATGACAGTGTGTTTCTATATATTACCTAAAATTGTATGGACATTATATTCAATGGTATATACAATGCCACATTTTTATATGACATATAGATTGTCAATTGGATTAATGGGAATATTAATTGCATTTATATGTATAGGTGGTGCGACATTAATAGTAGCATATAGAGAATTAAAAGAAATGCCATCTGTATTAATGAGACCTAAAGCACCAAAAAAACGGAAAAAGAATTTTCATGGAAAGAATTACTTTTTTATGGAAAAGATTTAATTTTTCCCAAAAAGTAACAATAAGGAATATATTTAGATATAAAAAGAGAGCATTAATAACAATAATAGGAATTGCAGGTTGCACAGGACTTATGTTAGCTGGATTTGGAATAAGAGATTCTGTTATAGATATACCAAATTTACAATTTGGAGAAGTATTTAAATATGATACATCAATAACATTATCAAATACAGATGGATTAGAGCAAATTAATGAATATTTACAAAATAATGATAATGTTGAAATTTCAAAAGAATTATATGCAAGTTCAGTAACAGTAAGTAATGATAAATTAAATTATAGTGTAACAGTATTTGTTCCAAATACATCAGAAAAATTTAATGAAGTTTGTAATTTAAAAGATGCAAAAACAGGAGAGGACTTAGAGATTTCTAATGAAGGAGTTATTATTACAGATAAATTAGCAGATGAATTTGGAATAAAAAAAGATGATGAAATAACAGTAAAAAGTAGTGATGATATAGAATATAAATTTAAGGTTGTAGGAATAACTAAAAACTATGTTGATCATTATATTATTATTTCAAAAGAATTATATGAATCAGAAGTTGGAAAATATAAAACAAATATGATTTGGGTTAATTTGAAAACAGATGATAAAGATATTCAAAGCAAAATATCTGAGGATATTTTGAATTTTGATGGAGTTGCTTCAGTATCTGTAATGTCAACTTTTGTAAAAGCAATTAGTGATATGTTAAATACAATGAATTATGTTGTAGTTGTATTAATTGTTACTTCTGCAATGCTGGATTTTGTTGTATTATATAATTTATCAAACATTAATATTAGTGAAAGAAAAAGAGAAATAGCAACATTAAAAGTACTAGGATTCTATCCAAAAGAAGTTGATAAATACATTAACAGTGAAACATTTATATTAACAACAATAGGAATAATAATTGGATTAATATTTGGTTCTTATTTAAGCCATTTTATTATATCAACATGTGAACCAGATTATATAATGTTTGATAGAAATGTTTTTGCTATAAGTTATATTTATTCAATACTGATAACAACAACATTTACCATTATTGTAAATATTGTTACACATTTTAATTTAAAAAAAATAAATATGATTGAATCATTAAAAAATGTTGAATAATCAAATTAAAAATCAAACCTTATTAGTTTGATTTTTATTAATACTACTTATCTAAGTAATCTAATTTCATGCTTGCTCTAACTTTTTTCATAGTTTCTTCAGCTTGTTTTTTAGCAGCAATTGTACCCTCTTGTAGTATTTTTTTTACTTCTTCCCTATTATTTTCATAAT
>ERZ779671.759-NODE-759-length-15487-cov-3.076270_pt1 | contig 15487 bp, 12 predicted proteins | sample MGYA00511074_ERZ779671 | MGnify/ENA primary metagenome ERZ779671 (study PRJEB29588, sample SAMEA2158454) | human gut metagenome | biome: human gut; feature: human-associated habitat; material: faeces | place: Denmark | collected 2008/2010 ... | reverse complement strand
CGATGACGGATGCTTTTTCAATCAATCCCGCATCGGAGATAAGCACGTTGCTGTCATCACCGGTATAATCATGCCAGGGGATTTCCATGTGATTTTTTTCCATAATATCAACATAGGAAGTTGAGATCGGATCAGTGTTCTTCTTCATATAATATCGCCTCTGCTTTTGTAATATGCCGTTTCAGATTATTCAAAAAAACGGAATTTGGCAGGAAGATTCCAAGCTCGTCAAAATGCTCATTGTGCTCGAGCAGAGTATCCTGTCCGTAAAATACAAATGCCATCGGGAGTTCCTTCTCCAGCTTTACCATCAGATCCCAGACTGCGGAATAGGCTTCTGCTTCGGTTTCTTTTTGCTTGATCGTGTCTGGAAGCTCGCGAATCAGGAGAACGCCGGTGCAGGATTCCAGATTTTTCTGCTTGATGTCCATAGAATCAGATGCATATGCGTGGCTGTACCGATAAGCCTGTGCTAAGAACATATTTTGTGTTGAACCGATTTCTTTGCATACGTTCTGAAAATGATGATATTCTTTCTCATGAACTGTTTTTTTATATTCGGATAACAGATTTCCTTCTGTATCTGTCATGATAATCGGGTTTTGCTTCCCATCTGCATTGAACCGGTATGGAATCAGATAAGAATTCCGCAGCAGATCAAACAGTGTATTCTGACAGATTGCCATTAGAAATGCAGACAAATCCCGGTTGTGGTATGCATCAAACAGGACATTGGCAAATGTGGATGCAGAAGGGGAATTATCTGTATCGTCATTCAGCGCGAGAGAATTACAAAAGGTCTCCTGCAGTTTTTCACATGCCCATGGATCATTTAATATTTTCTGGAACAAAACATCTGCATGTTCTTCTCTTGGAAACATCGTTGTATTTTTCATAATATGCACATCCCTTCTTGCTTTTTCTTTTCGGACAGATTATACTATGCATACAGAAATAAGTAAAAAGTATAATTGATATATTAAAGATACTACTTTGATATATCAGGATGAGGAGAGGCATGAACGTAAATTTTGAATATTACAAAATCTTTTATTATGTGGCAAAATATGAGAATTTTACAAAAGCGGCCCGTGTATTGGGAAACAGCCAGCCGAATATCACACGTGCGATGAATAGCTTAGAACAGCAGATTCATAGTACACTGTTTGTGAGAACGAACCGTGGTGTGCAGTTGACGCCGGAGGGACAGCGTCTGTATACGCATGTATCTGCGGCAATGCAGCAGTTATGGGCGGCAGAGGAGGAGCTGACCGACAGTACGGGACTGACACATGGAAGTATTGCAATCGGCGCGAGTGAAACCGCCTTGAATATCTATCTGCTGGATAAGCTGAAAGAGTTTCATATGAAATATCCGGGTATACGTCTGAAAATCTATAATCACTCAACTCCACAGGCAATCGAGGCAGTGAAAAGTGGAATGATTGATTTTGCGGTCGTGTCAACCCCGGCGGCGGTGGAAGCCCCGCTCAAGGAGATTGTATTGGAGTCTTTTCAGGAGGTATTAGTCGGAGGAAGAACGTTCATGGCACTTGGAAGCCAGGAGATATCGCTGTGGGAATTAAAAAATTATCCGCTGATATGTCTTGGACGTGAGACGATGACATTTCAATTTTATAATCAGTTGTTTTTATCATATGGACTGGAACTGTCCCCGGATACGGAGGTTGCAACGACTGATCAGATCCTGCCGCTGGTACGGCATGAACTTGGACTTGCATTCGTTCCAAAAGCGATGGCAAGGGAATCTATAATGGAAAGAGAAATCGTGCAGATTCCGTTAAAAGAAGAAATTCCGAAACGGGATATCTGTATGGTATTGGATAACCAACATCCACTCAGCGCTGCCGCAAGACAGCTTAAGAACATGATATTGCAGGCAGTGGAGGAAGAGAAAGGGGAGTAAACGATGACACTACAACAGTTAAGAAAATGCTGAGTCATCTGGCTCAGACATATCTGACAGCAATAAAGAAATATTTATCTAAGAAGAAAATGCCGGGATGTCTGTCCCGGCATTTCGTGTTACTTTGTTTAGTTTTTACTGATCGTATCTGCGCTGCCTGCAGCAGATGTTTCATCTGTTAGATCCTTATCCTTTCTGTGATCGACCCAGAAGCCCCAGACTCCGGCAAGAATTGCAATTGCAGCCATAACACCAACAAGAATATTCATAAACATAGATTATGTCCTCCATTTTTCAATTTCTAAGTACGCAAAGAAAACTATGTGCATCCATAGTCCTGCTTTTAGTCCTGATTAAACTGAAAAATAGCTGGATTTTTTTCCATCCTGTGCATGGATATAGCATAGGATCTTCTGTTGACTGATAATTGTTTTCGACAGAATTGGCTCTGAAAAAATAGCATAGCGGGAGGCAGAAAGCTCCCATGTATCTGGAAGTGCTGCGATAAAACGGACAGATGTTTCTGCCTGTGCCGGTCCCTGTTTTACATCTTTTATATAAGAGGTTCTCGAAGCAAGGAGAAGCTCGCTTGTATTGATCTGTGTATTTGCTGAGATTGGAAGCTCCACACCGCTGACCGTCGACTGGGCGGTAGGGTTTGCCGCATCAAAAAAAGCATCTGCTTCCGTCTGGTTAAAGTACAGACCAGAAAACAGAATTACGATGGAAATAATGAAATTAAGCAATCTGCGATATGATTTTTGACAGTTCATATAAGTTCCATCCTATCTTACAAATACATCCAATAATTCTGTAGTTTATCATAGCAGATATGTGATAAAATGTGAAGTAGGTAATTGTAGTTGACAGAGGGGAAAATAAATATGGTAAATCATTTTAACAAAAGTAAAAGTCAGAAAAAAATCGTCGTTGCGATGGATTCGTTCAAGGGAAGTCTTACTTCATTGGGAGCTGGAAATGCAGTCAGAGATGGAATCTTAGAGAAGTACCCGGACATTGATGTGCAGATCTTTCCGGTTGCAGATGGTGGCGAAGGCACGGTGGAAGCACTTACCTTCGGAAAAGAGCATGTGCAGACACGAACAATCTCTGTGACCGGACCGGTTGGAACGGAAGTCCCGGCATGGTACACAATCTATGGACAGGCAGGAGGCAGTTTTGGAGATGGCGCAGGCAACCGGGTTACCGCTTGTACCGGAAGAAAGAAGAAATCCGATGCATACAACGACCTATGGAGTCGGTGAGATGATTCGCGATGCCATTACATGTGGCTGCCGGAAATTTATCCTTGGAATCGGCGGAAGTGCAACAAATGATGCAGGGATTGGAATGCTGCAGGCACTAGGATTTCATTTCATGGATGAAGCAGGAAGGGAAGTCGGTTATGGCGCGGAGGGACTGGCGCAGGTGCGGTCAATTACGACAGAGAATGTATTGCCGGAGCTTGCTTCGTGTACGTTTCGGATTGCATGCGATGTGACGAATCCACTGGTCGGTGCGCAGGGGTGCAGTGCCGTCTTTGCCCCACAAAAGGGTGCGGATGCGAAGATGGTACAGGAGATGGATGCGGCGATGAACCGATATGCGGATATTGTGGAAGATATGTACCGGAAAAATCCTACTCTGATGGAAAATCAGCAGACTGGTTATGATGAAGCAGGCAGGAACGTTGAAAAAAACGACAGGCAGAGTCAGGTCAAAAACCGCATGACACCCGGTGCAGGTGCGGCTGGAGGTCTAGGCTATGCGTGTCTGATGTTCTTACATGCAGTATTAAAACCAGGCATAGACATCGTATTAGATGAGATACAGATTGCGCAGGCAATTAAAACAGCAGACGAAGTTATTACTGGAGAGGGAAAATTAGACGCGCAGACGTTGATGGGGAAGACACCAATCGGCGTAGCGAGGATAGCGAAGTCGTATAAAGTGCCCGTCTATGCATTTGCAGGATGTTTTGGTGCAGATGTACAAGCGTGTATCGACAGTGGTGTATTTGCCGGATGCTATGCGGCAAGCACTGCCAATACGGAGGAAGAAAAGCGGCTTGCAATGGAGAAAACGCATGCGTATGCGAACTTGAAAGCCTGCGTAAAGGCACATTTTTCTATAGAGAACCTGTAATATATACATTGTTTTCTTGTAATGGATTGGGTATAATTAAAATAATTGTATTATCTTGTTGAATATAATTAAATTGACATACTGAAAAAAGTTGTGGAATAAACATGGGGAGGCAGATAAAATGGCAGATAAAAACACTGCGGATATTGGATTTGAAAAGCAGATTTGGAATGCGGCATGTGTATTAAGGGGAAATCTGGACGCATCTGAATACAAAAGTGTAGTATTAGGTCTTATTTTCTTAAAATATATTTCCGATCGATTTGATGAAAAATATAAAGCATTGCTTGCAGAAGGTGATGGATTTGAAGAGGATATTGATGAGTATACATCTGAAGGTATCTTCTTCGTTCCTGCTGATGCAAGATGGAGTGAAATTGCGCGACAGGCACATACACCAGAAATTGGAGCAGTGATTGATAATGCTATGCGTGCAATAGAAAAAGAAAATAAACGTCTGAAAGATATATTACCTAAGAATTTTGCACGCCCAGAGCTTGATAAACGTAGATTGGGGGATGTTGTAGACCTTTTTACAAATATACAGATGATTGAGCATGGAGATGAAAAGGATATCCTTGGACGTACATATGAATATTGCCTTTCTATGTTTGCAGAGCAGGAAGGTAAACGTGGTGGAGAATTCTTCACTCCATCCTGTGTTGTAAGGACGCTGGTTGAGGTGCTGAAACCTTTCAAAGGACGTGTCTATGATCCTGCATGTGGATCAGGCGGTATGTTTGTTCAATCCGCACGATTTGTGGAAAAACACAGTGGAAATATTAGCAATATTTCAATCTATGGACAGGATTCGAATCCAACGACATGGAAGATGGCACAAATGAATCTAGCGATTAGAGGGATAGAGCCAGATTTGGGCGGATATGCAGCAGATACATTCTTGGATGATCGCCATCCAACTTTACGTGCAGATTATATTATGGCGAATCCTCCATTTAATCTTTCTGACTGGGGAGCAGATAAGCTGAAAGAAGATGTACGGTGGAAATATGGAATGCCACCGGCTGGAAATGCAAACTTTGCATGGCTGCAGCATATGATCCATCATCTTGCTCCGGCAGGACGGATTGGTATGGTGCTCGCAAATGGTTCTCTCTCTTCACAGTCTGGTGGAGAAGGAGAAATCCGTAAAAATATCGTTAAAGATGATCTGGTAGAATGTATTGTCGCAATGCCAACACAGCTTTTCTATACAACACAGATTCCGGTATCTTTGTGGTTCTTGAATAAACAAAAGAAACAGACAGGCAAGACGTTGTTTATTGATGCTCGTAAGATGGGAACTATGGTTAGTCGTAAACTGCGTGAGCTTACAGATGATGACATTGCAAAGATTGCAGATACATATACGGCATTTGTAGATGGAACGCTGGAAGATGTAAAAGGTTTCTGTGCAGTTGCAGATTTAGATGAGATTGAAAGGCAGGATTATATTTTAACTCCGGGACGTTATGTGGGGATTGAAGAACAGGAAGATGATGGAGAGCCATTCGATGAGAAAATGAAGCGTCTGACATCAGAACTTACGGAACTTTTTGAGCAGAGCCACGAGCTGGAAGATGAGATACGGAAGAATCTGGGGGCGATTGGGTATGATATCTGAATGGTTAGTAAAAAGAATGTATGAAATTGCGAATATTAATCCGCGTGAATCGTTGAAGAAGGGTACAACTGCTAAAAAAGTACCAATGGATCAATTGATTCCTTTTTGTAGAGATATTCCAACATATCAAGAGGCTATATATGAAGGAGGTTCTAAGTTTCGTAACGGAGATACAATTATGGCGAGGATCACTCCGTGCCTTGAAAATGGTAAAATAGCAAAAGTGAATATTCTTAATGAAAATGAAATTGGTTTTGGATCTACAGAATATATTGTATTTAGAGCAAAAGATAATGTTAATGAGGATTATTTGTATTATCTGGTATGTAGTTCGATAGTAAGAGATCCAGCGATACAATCAATGGTGGGGTCATCTGGAAGACAACGTGTACAGATTGATGTTTTACAAAATCTTGAGATTTTGGTTCCTTCAAAAAAAGAGCAAAATAAAATAGGTTCTATTTTGAAAGCAATAGATGATAAAATAGATATTAATACTAAGATAAATAGGAATTTGTCCGAGCAGACCTTAGCAATATATCATAAGATGTTTGTGGAAACAGATAATGCTAGTAGAACGACATGTAGAATAGACGAATACTTTGATATTACGATTGGAAAAACCCCACCACGTAAGGAAAAAAAATGGTTTTCTAAAAATCCTATAGATTGCGTATGGATATCTATTTCAGATATGGGTTCTTGTGGAACATTCATTACAGATAGTTCAGAGTATCTTACTCGGGCTGCTGTTGATAAGCATAATGTTAAGGTTGTACCTGATAATACAGTAATTTTAAGTTTTAAATTAACGGTTGGGAGAGTTGCTATAACAGTTGGAGAAACAACTACAAATGAAGCAATTGCTCATTTTAATACGAGCAAAGATAATATTACAGAATATCTGTACTGCTATTTGAAATCATTTGATTTTGATTCATTGGGAAGCACTTCGTCAATTGGTACTGCAGTTAATTCAAAAACAATTAAAGCCATGGAATTTGTGAATCCAGAAGAAAAAGAGTTACAGGAGTTCTGCGATATAGTAAGGCCTATGTTTGAGCAGATAAAAAAGAACCAGTTTGAAAATCAGTATCTAGAAATGTTGAGAGATAGCTTACTTCCAAAACTTATGTCGGGAGAACTTGATGTATCTGATTTGAAATTATAAAGGAGAAACTATGGTAACAGATTTATATAATTTGATTCGTGATTTGATTGATGAAGCTAAAAATCAGAAGAATTTGGAATTGGTTGATAAATTGATTGATCTAAAGCTGGCTGTAAGCAAATTACAAGATGAAAACGAATTTTTGAAAAAGAAAATGGAAATGATCGATCAAGTAGAGAGGCATGATAATGGAAATTATATAACATTAAAAAATGATGCATTAAAAATAAGATATTGTTCTACCTGCTGGGGAAAAGAATCGAAACTTATTCAAACTGCGAAAGAAACCGGAAATTGCCCCGTTTGTTACAACAGTTTCTTAGCTGCAAGAAGGGGAAGGGATAGAATATAATTACTCTGACAAATGGTAATAAATCTGCATGTTGAATTTTTGTTCCTTATTATACTTTTAGAACCAACGGTCTACAAAGAGTAAAGCAAGTAATCCATAACTTGATTTATTATATATTGAAAAGATAAATTTTTATTTATTCCAATAAAATACGATATGAAAGGATGATTCTATGAAAAAGAACCCAATTTTAGCAATATGTTATGATTTTGATAAAACTTTATCACCAGATGATATGCAGGCTCAAGGGTATATACAGTCAATAGAATATGAAGTGTCAGAGTTTTGGAGAGAATCAAATAAGTTGGCAGCTGATAATGACATGGATCAAAACCTTGCATATATGTATATGATGGCAAGCAAATCAAGAGGAAAGGTTTTATTTACAAAGGATACATTACATAAAGATGGAAGTAATGTAAAATTATTTCCTGGTGTTAACACATGGTTTGATAGGATTAACAGATATGGTAGAAGTAAAGGCGTAAAGGTTGAGCATTACATAATATCATCAGGATTAAAAGAAATGATTGAGGGCACAGAAGTTGCGAAGAACTTTGAGAAGATCTATGCCAGTTCCTTTTATTTCGATGAAGATGGTGTTGCAGTCTGGCCAGCACAGGTTGTTAATTATACAAACAAAACTCAGTTTTTGTTTAGAATAGAAAAAGGCGTCCTTGATATAAATGATCAGGCCGTTAATTCATATTTTGAGCCTAATCAATATCGTGTGCCGTTTAGAAATATGGTGTATATCGGAGATAGTGATACAGATATACCATGTATGAAGCTTGTAAATATAAATGGTGGACATTCAATTGGAGTATATAATTCGGAAACACAAGATAAATCAAAAGTATTTCGAATGCTTGACGAAAATAGAATAAAATATTATGCTCCAGCAGATTATACGGAAAATTCCAGATTAGAGAAATTAGTCCAGAAAATAATTGATAGAACAAAATCAAATGAAGTTTTGGAGGAAGTTCATTTTGAGTGTATTGCAGAGAAGACAGAAGAAATGAAGGGGCAGAGTGAAGAGGAAATAAAAAAGGAAGAACTGATCGATCGGTTGGAAGACAGCACAAGTTTTGCAAATACACACGCTGTTATTGAACAATTGGAAAACATTGACGAATGGTCGGAGAGTCAAAAAAATAAGTTATTAAAAATAGCACTTGAAAATAATCAGGTTACATATATTTTGAAGGATAATGATGTAAAGGATTTTTATAAAATAATATGTAAGGAAAATAATAGCAAATATGCAAAGAAAGTAAAAGCTATAATCTTTGAAAAATAATAAACATAAGTACTTATGGATATTGCGGAGAATGCACGAGGGGGTTAAACATGTCAAATTTATTTACGGAAGACACATATGAACAGGCTGTAATAGAGTTGTTTGAAGGCATGGGGTATGAGCATATTTATGCGCCGGATTACGATAGGGATTATACGAGTCCGTTTTTGGATGCTGTTTTATATGGTAGTCTGTTACGGATTAATCGGAATCTTCCAGAGGAAGCAGTCAAAGAAGCAATATTGAAATTAAAAAACTTTGATATGGGAAGCTTATTGCAGAAAAACATAATATTTATGGATTATCTGCAGAATGGAATTACAGTAAAGATTCTGGTAAAAGGCGAGGAACAGTCAGTTATAGTTCGATTGGTCGATTATGGAACGGTAGATAATAATTCTTTTTGCGTTGTAAATCAATTTACATTTCTTGAGAATGGAAATAATCGGCGTCCGGATATTATATTGTTTATCAATGGCATGCCACTCGTATTGATGGAATTAAAAAGTCCATCAAAGGATGAGGTTGGTGTGGAAAATGCATATCATCAGATTCGGAATTATATGCAGGATATTCCATCTATGTTCTATTACAATGCTATTTGTGTAGTGAGTGATTTATCTACAAATAAAGCGGGAACGATTACTTCTGGATTAGATCGTTTTATGGAATGGAAAACAAAGGATGGCAATTATGAAGAAACGTCGTATGCTCAATTTGATACATTTTACGAAGGAATGTTTCAGAAGAAACGGTTGCTGGATATCCTAAAGAATTTTATCCTTTTTTCAGGAACGGGTACAGGGAGATTCAAGGTTTTAGCTGGATATCATCAGTATTTTGCTGTTCGAAAGGCGATTGAAAAGGCAAAGATTGCGACGAAAACGGATGGAAAAGGCGGTGTGTTTTGGCATACACAAGGTTCAGGAAAATCATTATCAATGGTATTTTATGCACATTTATTGCAAGAAGCACTGGACAGTCCAACAATCGTTGTTATGACAGATCGTATCGACTTGGATGATCAGCTATATGCGCAGTTTTCACAGTGTGCGGATTTTTTGAGACAGACACCTGTACAGGCAGAAAGCAAAGAACATTTGAAAACACTTTTGGATGGAAGAAGTGCAAATGGCATTATATTTACGACAATGTTTAAGTTTGAACGGGGAGAAAAGCCACTTTCGGAACGAAGAAATATTGTTGTGATGGCGGATGAAGCACATCGTGGACAGTATGGGTTTGAGGAGAAAATTGTATTGTCTGAAAATGAAGCTGGAGAAAAAGAGGCGCGCACAGTTATTGGTAATGCACGAATCATTCATGATGCTTTGCCGAATGCAACATTTATCGGATTCACTGGTACACCGATTTCAGCAAAAGATCGTAATACACGGGAAGTTTTTGGTGAATATATTGATGTGTATGATATGACACAGGCAGTGGAAGATGGTGCGACACGACCAGTATATTATGAGAGTCGGGTTGTTCATTTGAAACTAGATCAAAATACACTTGCTTTAATTGATTCCACTTATGATATCTTGGAGCAACAGTCAGATGCTGCAACGATCGAGAAAAGCAAAAAGATGCTTGGACAGATGGAAAGTGTTTTGGGAGCAGATTCTACGATTGCGTCTCTGTGTGATGATATTGTAGAACATTATGAGAAAAACAGAGAGCATCTGTTAACTGGAAAAGCTATGATTGTCGCTTATTCGCGGACAATAGCGATGAAGATATATCGCCGTATATTAGAGATTCGTCCAACGTGGAAAGAAAAGATCGGGGTTGTGATGACTAGCGGGAATAATGATCCTGAGGATTGGAAAGAGATTATTGGAACGAAGGCGCATAAAGAGGAACTGGCTCGTAAATTTAAGGATGACAACGATCCAATGAAAATTGCAATTGTGGTAGATATGTGGCTGACTGGTTTTGATGTACCATCTCTGGCGACAATGTATGTATATAAACCAATGCATGGATACAATCTGATGCAGGCTATTGCACGTGTCAATCGTGTATTTAAGGACAAAGAAGGCGGTTTGATCGTTGATTATGTCGGTATTGCGTCGGCATTAAAAACAGCGATGAAAGAATATACGAAACGGGATCAGTCTAAATATGGAGACATGAATATTGCGAAGATTGCTTACCCGAAATTTCAGGAAAAACTTCAGGTATGTAAAGATTTGCTGCATGGTTATAATTTTAGTGCGTTTATCGGTGGAACGCCTCTCGTAATGGCAAAATTAATTACCGGCGGTGTGAATTTTGTGTTGGATGCGAAGGCACCAGAGAGAAAAGATTTATTCCTGAAAGAAGCTTTGCTTTTGAAACAGTCACACACGCTTTGTTCAAGTATGACAACAGAACAAGAACGGCATGAGGCTGCTTATATGGAGGCTGTCCGATCTACCGTGATTAAGATTACATATGGAGGTTCTAACGGAAAGACACTTTCGTTGAAAGAGATAAATACTCAGATTAATGATTTGCTGAAAGCGGCAGTGCAGAGTGAAGGGGTTATCAATTTATTCGATAGCAGTAAAACGGGTGGAGAGAATTTTAATTTATTTGATCCGGCAGTATTGGATGAAATTTCACGTATGAAAGAAAAGAATATTGCAGTTGAGCTATTGAAAAAACTGATGGCGGAACAGGTAACTTTGTATAAGCGAACCAATGTTGTACAATCACAGAAGTTCTCGGAAAAAATTACACAGTTGATGAACTCGTATTACAACGGACTTATTACAAATGAAGAAGTAATAAAGGAACTTTTGAAGACCGCAGAGGAGATTGCGAATCTGTATAAGAGTGGACAGGCGCTTGGACTTTCACAGGAAGAATTGGCATTTTATGATGCGCTTACAAAGCCGGAACATATAAAAGATTTTTACGAGAATGATCAGTTGGTTGCATTGACAAAAGAACTGACAGAAATGCTCCGTAAGAACCGAACGATTGACTGGCAGAAGAAAGAAACGGCGAGAGCAACCATGCGAAAAATGGTTAAACGATTACTGAAAAAATATAAATATCCGCCAGAGGACTATGATTTTGCAATTAATACGGTAATCAGTCAATGTGAACTTTGGACAGATCAGGCACCGATGACTTATCCATTAGATAATGTTATAAAACATGATTTCAATAATGCTGTGGGAAATCAGATTTTAAATATGGTTGCGGATGATGGTATGTTATATGAGACAACGAAAAAGTAGCAAATCGATGTAGAATGAAGAAAGGTACAAGGGCAGGGGTTATGAACATATGGACAATACTTGGAATCGGTCAGACAGACGATAAGGGTGCAATCAAGCAGGCGTATCGTGAGCGGTTAAAATCTGTGAATCCGGAGGAGGATGCAGATGGTTTCATGGAGCTTCGGAATGCCTATGAGGAGGCGATTGCAAGCTGTGAAAGGCAGGAGGCGTTGCCGGAGGATATGGATGACGAAGCTTCGGAAGGCTTACAGCCGCCGAGGACGGAGCTTACCGATAAATTAGAACAACTATACAACGATTATCCGAACCGTATCCGTGTGGATGCGTGGAGAGAGCTTTTTCGTGAGGATGCATTTGTATCGCTTGACACAGAGGCAGAAGCATTAGAGGAGCTGCTTGTATTCATGATGGGTCATTACCGGATGCCGGATGCGGTGTTCCGTGAGATTGTGGACCGGTTTGATATCGCCCTGCGCAAAGATGATCTGCTGATGAAATTCCCGGAGGATTATATTTCCTATATTCTTGGGATAGCGGCGCGGAAACAGGACAGTTTTGCCTATGAATATCTGACTGGGGATTATACATATGCCGATGACTATATTGAGCAGTATATGAAGATTGAACGGATGGACAAGCAGGATGAGCCGACACCGGAGAACCGGGCTGTAATCCGGAAGGAATTAGAGTGTCTGAAAAGATTGCCGCTTACACATCCACATGGCGATGTGCTGGAGATCTATGTGCAGATGAAGGATACGCGTTTGCAGGAAAAGGATGCGGAACAGCCACTTCCAAGAGCGGAAGCGGAGGCTGTATATGAGGCGCTTTTAAGCAGGATCAATGCGAACCTTGAGCGATACCCGAAGGACGAGATGACGCAGTTTATCAAGAGCGAGATGTTGTACCGTCTGGAACGATATGAGGAGGCGAAGCAGACCGCAGAAGAGATTCTTGCGGAGAATCCGGATTATGAAGACGCACAGTATTGCTTGGGAGATATTTATTATGCGATGGGGGATCTGGAGAAGGCAAAGGATATCTTCGAGGAGCTGATGCATAACAATTATGGAGATATGGCGTACCTTACCCGGCTGCAACAGGTAAATGAAGCAATCATTGAGAAATGGAAACAGGATGTGGACAAGCATCCGGAAGATCACCAGAAGAAACTAGATCTGGCATGGTGTTATTATCAGAATCAGCGGGAACCGGAAGCGTTGGAGGTGTTTGATACATTTGAGCCGGAGGGCGATGAGATCTTCACTTATTGTAATGCGAAGGGCAGATGTTATCTGGCAATCGGACAGACGGAGAAGGCGCTTCCGTTGTTCTTAAAATGGAAGAAGGCAATCGAAGATATACAGCCGGAAGAAGGCGGCTATACAGAGGAACAGAACAAGCGCAGAAAACGGTATCCGTATGCACATACGCTGATTGCAAACTGTTACTATAACCTGAAAGAGTACGAGAAAGCGAAGGAATATATACAGCTTCCGGTCGAGACAGAGCATGAGGAACAGATTACCGGACTCATCTTGAATCTCCGGATTCTCTATGAACTGCGGGAGTATGGAAACTGCATGAAGGCGTGCGATGAGATGTTAGAGCATATTGATTATGAATCTATGGTCTATGAGGATGAATACTGGGCGCATTGCTACCGGGCAAAATGCTGTTATATGTTAGATTATCTGCAGGAATGCATCTATTCGGCGGAGAAGGCGATACGGATCTATCCATATGGTGTGGAGCCGTACATACAGGAGATACTGACCTTCCAGCAGGCAGAACAGTATGAGGATGCCGAAAATGTAATGGCACAGTACCGGGAGTTCCGTCCGGAGAGCGATGCGATGGATTATTATGAGGCATTAAGCCTTCGTGCACAGGAAAAATCAGAGGAAGCGTTGAAGCTTTTGGAGAAGGTGGAAGCAAATTACAAGGCGGATGAATCCGATCTGCCGAATTATGAAGATCTGTTGTTAGAGCTGGCAGATCTCTATGATGAAGCAAACCGAAATGAGGAGTCCATTGCGGTATATAAGAAGGTTGCGTCTATCAATCCGAAAAATCCAGATGTGTTTGGATATCTGGGATATATGTACCGGAAGATCCATGAGACAGAGCTTGCAATCAAGGCGTATGAGGATCAGATTAAAGTACGGCCACATGCAGCATATTATACGAATCTCGGATTTATCTACTGGGAGCGGCGGGATTACGGGAATGCGTTAGAAAATTTTGATCAGGCACTGGCAATCGCACCGGATCGGTCAGACCGGGATATACAGAGAAAGACAGAGGTCATCCGCTTCAAATCCCGTGTTTTGCTCTGTCTGAACCGGATTACAGAAGGGTGTCAGATTCTGTTGGATGCAATTCATAAATACGGGGATGATATGGATTCGCAGCTTCGTATCGAGGCAGGTCTCGCACTCACACGGGCAGACCGCTATCCGGAGGCAGAGCAGCTGCTGGAAAGCTATGCGGAGGAAGGCACGGATGAAAGCCTGCGGTTTGACTGCGCGAGTCTTCTGATGGAGCTTGCCGGGGAAGAGGACGATACGCTGATGATGGATCAGATGTATCAGCTTGGCATGAAATTGAAGCCGGATAATACGAGCATTTACAGCAAGTACGGAAGAGTGCTTATCATGAATGGCAGGTATGCGGACGCAGTCGATGCATACAAAAAGGCAGTCAACTTAAATAAAGAAACCAATTATTATGGGGAACTGTTGCAGGCGCTCTATCTGCGGGATGGAGAAATCAAGTCTGAGTATGCGGAGTATTTAAGTAAAGCAGTGATACCGGAGGAAGATCGGAAGACACCGCTTGATTATATCAAGCTTGCAAGATACTGCCGGGTGATCGGTGATTATGCAGATGCGGAGAAATATCTGCGGCAGGCAGTTACGATGAAGGTTTGTTCAAGCTGTGGGTATCATGGCTGCGAGGAAGGTTATTATGAGCTTGGAATTCTGTATGAGGTAATGGGAGAGCGGGAGATGGCCATGGAAGCCTATGAGAAGGCAATCGAGGCGCATGGACACTGTTATGTCTATGAGAAGCGGCTGCAGGATCTGCTTGAAAATAGTTAAAAGATATGAATAGCATAGTTTAAATATATCACGCACATGAAATTTGTACTTGTACATTTCGTGTGCGTGTGTTATTATTGCGACGAATTGAATTCATAATATACGGTGCCGTGGAGCTTTTTTACTTTTGAAAAGCAGACATGTGTTAAAAGGGAAGCAGGTGGAAGTCCTGCACGATCTCGTCACTGTAAGCCGGGAGTATACATTCGATATCGGAAGATAACCACTGGCCGCAAGGCTGGGAAGGGGAATGTGTATGAGGATCGGTAAGTCAGGAAACCTGCCGTGTATTGGTACAGGAAGGATTTCCAGATCACGAGTAATTGGTCGTACCGTTGTAGATTAAGTTCTATGGCCCGTTACTCCGTCAGTTTGTGATTTCACTGGCGGCTTTTTTCTGTGCGTCTGAATTGATTCTTAACAAGTGACTGGATAAAAAACAAAAGGAAAGAGGTACAGAAAATGAAGAAATCGAAATTAAGCGTAGCACTTCTTACAGCATGTATGGCAGCAACTCTGCTTGCAGGATGTGGAGACAAGAAGACAGAGACAACTGAGGCAACGACGGAAGCAACCACAGAGGCAACTACAGAAGCTGCAACGACAACAGAGGCAACGGTTGCAG
>ERZ779671.745-NODE-745-length-15676-cov-1.729979_pt1 | contig 15676 bp, 16 predicted proteins | sample MGYA00511074_ERZ779671 | MGnify/ENA primary metagenome ERZ779671 (study PRJEB29588, sample SAMEA2158454) | human gut metagenome | biome: human gut; feature: human-associated habitat; material: faeces | place: Denmark | collected 2008/2010 ... | reverse complement strand
TCTGTATAATAAAACAAACTGGGAGCCGCTTCGTTCATTCGTTCGAAATCGGGTGTCTGGAAAAGACGACAACGGTATTGACGATTGAAGGGAGACTTTGCCGTAGTCACGTAGTATTTATACATGCGTGCCGTTGCATCAAAGCGGGCATGCGCATCGGGCTTCACTGCACGGAGGCGGTAAACAGAAATATCGGGCGGCAAAAGGCGGTTTAGTTTGTCGGTAAAGAAAGCTGTATCAAGCGGTTCGTCACTATCAAAGTGGGCAACCATCAGAGAAGCATGCACCCCGGCATCGGTACGTCCGGCACCAATAACCTCTACTTCACGGCGCATCAGTGTGGCAAGTGCACGCATCAGACACTCTTGTACACTCTCTCCATTGGGTTGTATCTGCCAGCCGTGGTAGGCGGTTCCGTCATAAGCTAAATAAATAAAATACCGTTGCATACTCTTTTGCTTTCATTTTTCGGGCGCAAAGATAACGCAAACCCTAAAAGAAATGAAAGAATACGTCAACAAATCTTGCTTCCATTATTTTATATATGTACCTTCGTCACTAATTTACTATCATATAATAAAGTAAATCTTGAATAATACAAACATGGAACGTGAAACTGCAAGATTATTAAAAAATACTTCCATTTGGATAATCCTTGTTCTCATAACAGGAGGCAGTATCGGTTTAACAGAAAGATTCTTTGGTAAACCAGCCTCTCTCATTGTAGGCGCATCAATTCTCTCTGGATTCATGTATTGGGATTTTCTAAAAAGAAAATCAGCAGAAGATACCACCAGGCAAATCTTTGAACTTTTAAAGGCCAATCGCGATAATAGTTCAATAAACTCATCACTCAAAAATAAATCTACCAATTTCAAGCTTCAAACTTCAGCAGCCAACTACCAGTTTTCAATATCGCCCAATAAATACCACAGCCTATTCCGGATAAATTTCATATTAAAAAGTGATGCAAATAAAGAGGTGCAGCACAAAATCTCGAAAGAGATACAATCATTCACCACTGAGCATCCGGAACATAAAGACGTTATACGGTTCCGCAAAAAATCTTTATTCAATGATATTTGGGACTGTTCTATATGCTGCGAAGCAGACAAACTCATATCTAAACCCCAACTCTTGCTTATAGGAAATTTACTAAGAAGTATAGAAGATAAATATCTTCATTCCGTAGAAACTTATTTTAGTTTCTATGATCATCACGAAGATATGATCTTCTATGTACATTATATGAATGGCACAGCTATAGAGTCATATATAAAAGATGAAGAAAATGATATCTGGGGAATACAAGATGTATTAGACGATGAATATTTCACATTAGCAAAATTACACAAACAATCAAAATCCGGAATGATAAACATAACCCCATCTTCTTTAGAAGAGTTCACCTTAATGAAAGAGAACGCTATTTGTGAAATAGATTGAGCCGTCACTTTTTTCTTTAAAAAACGATAGTATATAGACAAGAACTCTCTTTTCTTTTTCCTACTTTTGTGCCCACATAAAAACATTTTCAAGCCATATGCAACAAAGATACAACAAACTTCCGCTTTTATTTTTAGCAATACTTATGGCCGGCACTTCCCTTGCCGGATGCAAAAAGAAAGATATGTCCCTCAAACTGAATGAGCCGCGAAACATTAAAGGAGTAATCAGTTACAGACGAACCTTCGGCGACTTGAATGAAGCGCATCTGAATGTCGCACAAGCCATAGGCATTACGCCAATTGCCTCCCGCAAAGAGGCCGAACACATGAAGGAAAAACTTCAGCACATCGAAACGAACGATTTATATGTAGTAGACTCGCTGACACACTCCATCCCATATCTCATTAAAGGTGCAGCACAACTACTGGATACCATCGGTACCAATTTCCTTGACTCACTGAACGCCAAACCCCAATAAAATAATCGTAACCTCCGTACTCCGCACCGAAGATGACGTAAAACGCCTGCGTCGCCGCAATGGCAATGCTTCGGCAAACTCTGCGCACTTCTACGGAACTACATTCGATGTCAGTTGGAAGCGCTTCAAGAAAGTAGAAGATGAAGATGGACGCCCGCTACAGGATGTCAGTTCAGATACATTGAAACTCGTTCTCTCCGAAGTATTGCGCGACTTGCGGAAAGCGGATAAATGCTATATAAAGTATGAGTTGAAGCAAGGATGCTTCCATATTACGACGAGAGGAAAATAATAAATTAGGTATTAAGTTTTAAGTATTGCAGTATTAAGACTGCACCATAACACTGCATACTTAAAACCTGATATCTTATCTTCTCATTCTTCCATCATCCTCCACGCCAACGGCAGACACGTCACGATATCCCCGGCCGTCATTCCTATCGCCCCATACTTCTTACAAGCAATATCTCCGGCAAGCCCGTGAACATACATCGCCAGACAGGCTGCATCTTCCGAAGCATAACCCTGTGCCAACAAAGCCAGCACTACACCCGTCAAAACATCTCCACTGCCGCCTGTTGCCATACCCGGATTACCTGTAGTATTAAAATAACACTTCCCTTGCGGAGTAATAACCACAGAGTAAGCACCTTTCAAGATGATATATGTTCCTGATGTTCGCGCCAACTCACGTGCTTTCGTTAAGCGTTCATAAGAATCCTGACACTTTCCTACCAATCGTTCCAACTCTTTCGGATGCGGTGTCAGAATACTCCCTTTCGGTAAGCGTCCGATATAACTGCGATGCCCTGCCAGTACATTCAAAGCATCAGCATCCACTACCATAGGAGATAAACAACTGTCTATCTGTTCCAATACCGCACCCTCTGTCTCTTCCGCCTTTCCCAGACCCGGACCGATGCCCACTGCCTGATAATCATCCGTATCCGTAGGACAGGCAAAACAGGTATCACGGGGGTCCAGTCCCGTCATAGCCTCCGGCACGGAAGTCTGCACAATCATATTGTTACAATAAGGCACATGCATCGTCAGCAACCCTACTCCAGAACGCAGGCAAGCTTTTGCGGCAAGCACCGACGCTCCCGCCATTCCTTGCGAACCGGCAATAAGCAAGGCACGTCCGAAGTCCCCTTTATGGGCAAACTTATTTCTCGGTTTCAACAGATCCTGCATATCCTCAGCTTCCAACAGACTATAATCAGTCGCCATCTCCTCTATCGCATCTTCACTCAGACCGATATCCAGCAATTCCCATTCACCCACGAATTCCTGATTCTCAGCAAAGAGAAAAGCCAGTTTCGGCAATTGCAGACTCAGCGTCACATCCGCACGGACAATATTAGCTTTGATATTGAAGGTATTCTCCTCCCCCATCAATCCCGAAGGAACATCAATAGCCACGATCTGTGCCGACGAAGCATTGATATACTTCACCACGGCAGCAAAGCCACCACTCAGGCTTGTTCAATCCACTACCGAACAGTCCGTCGATAACCACATGGTCAACCGTCAGCACGGGCGGGACGAATTGTGATGTCACTTCATGGAAATCCACATTCTTCACATCCGCCAGTCGTTCCTTGTTCGCCTCGCAATCGGGAGAAAGTTCTCCTTTGGTATTAAACAGATAAACCGATACCCGGTAACCCTTTTCCGCCAGCAATCGGGAGACTGCCAATGCATCTCCACCATTATTGCCCGGTCCGGCAAATACCGTAATCGGTGTTTCAGCTTCCCAGCGTTTCGTAATCGCTTTTGTCAATGCCTGCGAGGCACGCTCCATCAGGTCGATGGAAGCAATCGGTTCATTTTCTATTGTGTAAGCATCCAACTCTTTGATGCTTTGAGTAGGAAATATCTTCATATTTATTTTTCTCTATTATTGTTCAAACTCTATCAATACATTAATCCAAATATCCAAAGCGGTATCTGGTTTCCATATCCCACTTCAATATTATCAAGCGCCAAATACCCATTGGGGACTTCCCTCAATTGTTCCTTCGTTTTATTCTTTCCTCCAATCTCAAAACTATAAGTTCCATCAAGAATAAAATCGACCTTAGGAGAGTAAGTCACAGCATGGCGAACCCGGGTCTGGTTGAAGAAAAAAGTTTCCCTCACATTCCCAACATCAGTCTTATCACCTCCCAATGCATAGGCATAGTTCGTATTACCTAAGTAAATCTTTTCCGGCTTAGCTAATTGCTTTATACCGGATGCTTCTTTATCAAGTAATAATAAACCTTGAGCTTTCTGAAGATAAAACAGATAGTTCAGCAAAGAAATCCGCGTAACCTCCAGTTCTTTACTTAAAGCCGATACATTAGGAATGTAAGGTACAAGTTCAGCAAGTATGGCAAACAACTTTTTCATCTTTCCGATAGAGTAATAGTCTATCTTTTCAGTAGAAGGTAAATCCACATCCAGAATTATATTCAGTGTTGCCAATAATTTTTCATGATACAAAACCTTATCTTCTTTATAAAAAGGATAATATCCATAAGATAAATATTCTTTGAATGCAACAAGCGGCTTGATTACCTTTCCCACATTCATCGCTATTTCCACATGTCTCGTCAATATATCGGATAAAGTAACCGTTTCTACCTTATGCCCATACTCAAACATTAAAAACTCGCGAAATGACAATCCATGCAGATGATAAATAACAGCTCGCCTGGATAAATCAGCCTCTCCCTTATGAATTTCCAACAGAGAAGAACCGGTAAAAACAACTTTCATATCCGGATAGCTATCATAGATATTCTTTATTTCTACAGACCACGTCGGATACTTATGCACTTCATCCAGAAACAATGTCTTGCCACCCATTTTGTGGAATTCATCTGCCAACTCAAGCAACGAGTGCCTGAAAAACCAGATATTATCTAATGAAGCGTACAGAGCTTCATTACTGTATGCAGTGTAATGCTCTTTGATATACTGAAGCATAAGCGTTGTTTTGCCTGAACCACGGGCGCCTGTTATAGCAATCAGCCTATTTCCCCAACGTATTTCGTTATACAGATATCTTACAAATTCTGTCGAAGTGCGTTCTATGAGTTGATATGAAGTAGCAAATAATTGTTTCATCCGCATCAAGGTTATATTTATTTCTTACAAAGATAAATTGTATTTTATAAAATACAAAACATTATCCATTTTGTTTTTTATAAAATACAATTTACTCATTCCGCTCTTCAGCTGCATTCCGCTCCATCCATCTCATCTTCTTCCCGTTCCTCCTGTTTATCAGCCAGTTCCATCTTCTTCGTCAGCAGCTCCTTCGGGAAATAATACTTAAACGGAATCCGATGGCATCCCGCACGTTTCACGGCCAGCGTCAGCATACGATCCGCCTTAAAATACACGCGTGAGAGTCTGACGGAATGTGGCAACACATCTTCCGGATGTTCGAATCCCTTGCTCGTGACTGCCGTCTGAAACGACCCGATGCCGCGTAACGTCACAGAGCGTCCGTCGCTCAACTCCTCTTCAATGATTCACCCGTTGCAGCCAGGACAGCTTCTACCACTCCCGGGTGAAAACCAGTCCGTTGAGCTACCCGATGTGCTACGTCCCGCTCCGTTCTGCCGCTTTTCTTCTGCATTTTCTTGCCGACGGCATACCACAATTGCGTTTTTTCTTTTTTCGTTGCATCCACCTTGCGGCAGACAATGTAAGGGATTGCCATATATCAAATGTATTAACAGTTAACGCTTTATTATTAAACAGTCCGTCTTTCTTTAAAGAATACAGATACCTACATGCACATGTTAGGACTACTGACATGCACATGTAAATAGCATCAACATGCACATCTCAACATCACTAACATGCACATGTAAACACCACTGTTTATTAAACAAAGGTAGACTATTTAATAGAGATAAGCAAGGAATATCACTATTCTATTCCATTTCTGATTAGCTCCGGAATCGCAATGCCCGTTAAAGAGTTTTAATTGTACTCCTAAATAACACGAGCCTTGAATTATTTCAAGGATTCTCCCTTTTATTCTCCTTTACTTTGCTCATTGAACAGACAAAAATAGTCTTATCGAAATACTATAATTTAGATATGACAAAAATTATAATATAAACAAATACGGAAATATAAATCAACTGAATATGAATAAGGTTATTAACGGCATTTTTAAAATCATACTAAATATACTATTAGCAGTTATTGCGTTTGGCGCTATTATAACAGGAGTATCAAAAGACATAGAAATAGGTTCTGTTTGTAGCCATTTTGCTATAGCAATTGCCTGTGTTGCAACCATTTTCAGCAAGAGATACAGATATATATTAGCTTCTATAGCCTTATCGCTGATCATAATATCTTATTTTTTATGGACGTAAATCGTGTATTATATTATATGTTTTGATTATATAACGATATTGCTTTGTGCGGAAATAACTTAAACTATAAATCAATTTATATGAGAACCATAAATCTTATAAACATGCTATTCCTTTGCTTAATTAGCTGGACCAGTTGTCAACACAAAACCGGCCTGTTTGAAGTAAAAGTAACAGGTCTGGAAAAGTATAACGGACAGACCGCCTATCTATATAAAGACATGTTTGTTCACATGGACTCGACTCGCGTACTGTTGGACTCAACCACGATCTCCAATGGAACACTACAATTTAAAGGAGAGGCAGACACTCTCCACTTTTATAGCATACGCCCGAAACAACCCAATCAATTATATGCGTTTGGAGATTTCTGTCCGGAACCGGGAAAATTGTGTTTGAAAGCCGATTCCACTTCTTACAAAGCCATTTTGAATTTATATCAAGCACCTCACCACACTCTCTAAATAAAGTCTACATGGCAGACCGGTTTGAATTAGGAGATTCCACATACCGGAAGCTGCACCGACTCATGGAAGCAAATATTCAGAATGTAGTGGGTGGAGCTTTGTTTGCGTTCTGCAACATCAGATCGAATGAAATGGAGTCACTATACCATAAAACGAACAAGACATTGATAGCCGGCAACTATTGGTTACAATTACTTGAAAAGATGGTGCAATCTACCCGACCGATACATGTTGGCGAACCCTTCATTGATTTTAAGCAGCAAATCTATCAGGGTGATACGTTACAGTTCTCTGATATGACGGGAAAAGGCAAACCGGCCTGTTTGGTGTTTTTGCAAAACCCAAGCTGTTATCCTGAGATAATGCGGCAACTCCAGGCATGGAAAGAACGATATCCGGATCTCGAATATGTATATGTCTCGTCATTTCCGGATATTGACCCATTTACCCAATTAGCAGAACGGTTAGGAGGTCCTGTTCTGCATGATAATCCTTTGGATAATAGTCAATCTGTCAAGTGGGCATATCGTGTGTTTTTGCAAAAAAGCAGTATGGCCTATTTGTTCGATCGGAAGGGCATATTAAAAGAAATTAAAGAATTCGATTACGAAACGGCAAAAAGCTCTTTGATGTTTCCGGTAGACCTGCGTTAGCATTAAGTCGGCCGACAGACAATTGCCTGAAAAATAAATAAACCATAAAAGAAAAGCCATACATCTAAACAATCTTTTTTATTTGCCAAAAAGACGAATATTCTATCGCCTCTTTTGTATTTTTGCTATCAATAAGACAAAAACTAATCTACACACATGAAAGGCTTTAATAACTATACGGAGCGTGAAGAATTCTCCATATTCAAAAAATTCTTTTTGGATCATGGACGATGCAAGGAAATGAAGAAAAAAGAATATTTTGCGGAGCAAGGCATTGTTACGACACATGCCGCCTATGTCGAGAAAGGTATGTTCCGCTATGTCTGTACGGATGAAAACGGATGTGAACACATTGTAGGCTATGCTTTTGCAGGAGAATATGTCGGTGATTACCCACAATGCATAAAGAAGGAGAAAGCAATGGTAAGCATTCAGGCAACCACCGATTCTCTGATATATTATGCATCTGCCCAAGAAATAACCAACTTCTTTTCCACCGACAAATCTACTCAGGAATTGGAAAAGATTTTAGCGGAAGGACTCTTTGTCCAGACTTATAAGCGCTTGCTGGATATTTACTGCAAAACACCTACTGAACTCTATGTGGATTTAGTAAGACGCTACCCGGATTTTCTAAATTATATCACACTCAGGGAGATAGCTTCTTTTCTCCGTGTCACCCCTGAAACAATCAGCCATATACGAAAAAATATCAAGGGAATAGAGTTTTGTTAAAAAATCATAGGATTATCACTTTATTTTGAAGGCCTTGAATTCGTTCAAGGCTTTTCTTTTTTTTATGCACTTAATTTGTAGCGAGTTAAACATTAAAGACTAATGATACCATACAAAAGTAGAATTAAACGTTCGATAAAGAAGAATCACTCTCAAAATACATAATTATGAAACGTATACATATTCTGTTAATGGCATTAGTGGCTCTGTCCATTCAAGGCTGCCAAGATGATTTTAACGTTCCGTCCGAACAAGCAAGTAGAAGCTATGAGCAGGACGCAGAGGTACTGAACAGATTCGTCGACATAAACAAGACGACGCATGAGTATTATATTAATCCCAATAAGCGGACTACTGCTTTGTCTTATATCACCAATGACGGTGCGGAAGAGTTGGCTGTCGTCAATTCGTTGAATCTTGATGTATTTCAGCAGAGCGTCGACCGGATAAGCAAACTGTCCGGACAATTTGCGTCCAATCACGGAGTGGATTATGTGGTGATGATGACCGGCAACGAAGTCTATGTGAGCCGTACCAAAAGCGATTCCCCCATAGTGTTGGAAAGGATGAATGAGAATGAAGCTACCCGCAGCTACTATCCCAGGACTGCTTCCTTAAAAGTAACCGATAGCGAAAAGGAATACACCGTTTATGGAAGCGGGGATATTGAAACATCCATTGAACTCTTTCCACAAGCCTACAAGAATGCAGGTTGGGCATTTCTCGTTTCTTGTGAAATGAAAGAAAACGGCAACAGACAAATGGTGAATGTGCTGTTTTGCGGTGTAGGATATCGAATGATTGCTCCCCGCTTTGCATGGCATGCGGCCCAGCCGGATACGGAATGGAACTTCGGAGTAGCAAGCAGTTGCGACAGAACCACCACCATTGCAAGACTTAATATTTCACATCCATGATAAAAAGGTCATATATCTATTTGTCGTTTATCATTCTCTCCCTGCTGACGGGATGCGTCGAGAAATCGGGCTACTACGACGACGGGCAACAAGAGATTATCGACAACTTGACCAAGAACGAGGGATGGGAACGATCCCACCACATGACGTCGTATGATGGCAGAGAGTGCGATGTATACGAATTGTGGGTTTTCAAAAGTGACGCCACCGGTTCCCGTAAATTCGTGTGGAACTATGATGATGGAGAAGTCTCCGAGAATATGGGTTATTTCCGTTGGTCATTCACGATACCTAATTTTAAGATTATCTATATGGATAGCGGGTTATATTGGGAAATTAAACAGCTAACTACCGACAAATTGCACATATACGAAACTTATGACGATCCGATAACTGTTCCCGGACAAGATTACAGAGAATACAGGGAGTATGAATCGCTGCCACTCTCTACAAAATAACGGAACAATCTAAACTAGACTTTTCAAGAGAAATCCTGCTTCACGATTCTGCGAGGCAGGATTTCATATTGTATGCACGCAAATACTGCATGGGAGTTTGTCCGGTATACTTCTTAAAGTCCTTAATGAAATGATTCGTGTCGCTATAACCACTATCCGCGGTAATGCGAACCAAATCTTTCTGTACCCGAAAAGCAGTATAAGCATGGATGAACCGCTGCAAAGAAGAGTAACACTTGGGCGTCATGCCGACTGCTTCGGAAAAGTTTCGTTCCAGCCATTTATAGTTAACACCTAAATGAGACTTTAATTCATCGATGGATAATGTTCCTTTATGCAACTTGATATAGCGAATGGCCTCATCCAGCAGTTTATTAGATTTTTCATTTACGGATAGGACATCGCGGATACAGTTTTCTAAAAGTTCTATCTTCTCTTCCACTTCCCCACATTGCTGCATTTCTTTCAGCAAAGCATCCGAATCATGAAATACGGATTGCAGATTCCAAAAAGGACGGGTATTGAGTTTTTTGGCATCCAACCCAAACAAGCGGTAAAAAGATACAGGTTTAAACCGTACTATCAGCAGATAAGTGTCCTTCCCGGAGAAACGGACAACCATCTTTTCAAAAGACCTTGTACTGAACCAACCGAATTTGAATCTGGAAGTTGCCTCATCATACTCCAACTCTACTTCATCTTCCGCCTCGGACAGGAATGCTAACATAGGTGTTCCGTCATTATATGCCAGGCTATCGGATAAATCGCAGCAAGGGAAGATAAAGAAACTATCGACGTACTCTTGCAGATCTTTTGCAGGAGTCATTGTCCTTATCCCCTCAAGAGAAGCGAAAGGATGTGATATGATATGTTCTAATAGGCTTACCGGCATGCGTGCAAAAGTACATAAATATAGGATAGTACAGAACGATATGTCTAAAATTTACCATAAGGGTTGATGTCTATGGGTTACTTTTGCCTAAAAAAAGTAATATGATTAAACCGATAACGATTTACGGGAATCCCGTACTGAGAGAAGAATGTGTGAGTATAGAGAAAACTTATCCGGGTATCCGGGAAGTCATAGAGACGATGTGGCAGACACTGAGAAATGCAGACGGTTGCGGTCTGGCTGCTCCACAGATCAATCTTCCTATCAAGTTATTTGTAGTGAACAGCCGGGATAGCTATGCATATATGTCTGCCAGAGAAAGGGAACGTTTCTTTGCAAAAGATGATTGCGGGATAGAAGAAACATTCATAAATGCGAAAATAACGGCATACAGTGACGAGGTATGGACTACAGGAGAAGGCTGTCTGAGTATTCCCGATCTGTATGAGGAAGTGACACGACCCTGGTCCATAACAATAAAGTATCAGGATAAGGAATTTAATGAGCAAGTCAAGGTTTACCATGGATATACGGCACGAATCATTCAACATGAGTTTGAGCATACGGAAGGGAAACTGTATATAGATCATTTGTCGCCTTTCAGGAAACAATTATTGCGGAACAAACTGGCACGCATCCTGAAAAGAAAGATAAATGCGTCATATCCAATATTAAAATCGAATTAAATAGCATTTCTATTTTCTTATTATAAATATTAGATTTATCCCTCCTTTATCTATTTATATTTCTTTGTCCTTACAAAAAAACAAGGCACAACTATATGCAAGTGAAACAAGAACGCTCTCACTGTCATCACATAAGAAACAAGCATCTCACTGTTTTGTAAAATCATTTAACATACATAAATAACCCAATAAATATCACAACCCCAATTATTTCAAGTCTCAGCTACGTTTTTTTGTTGTTTTTGCATTTTAACCTCCTAGATAGCACATTAAACGATATAAATTAGTATATTTGTTTTCTTGATAGAAAAATAGCACATTAATGAACACCCGAGGAAATATATGTGTGATAGGGGGGTAGCCGTTTTATATGTTAAGTTCAAGCTATGTATACTATGAAAAATATTAGTAGAACCATTGTGTTACTATTGTTTATTTTGCTATCTTATCCATTTTATGGAATAGCACAGACCATAAAATCTTTTGATTTTAAAGGAAACTTTTTCTATAATACAATTACTTCTATTGAGCAAGATACGTTAGGGTTTATGTGGCTAGGTTTGGATAACGGTGTCTTTCTTTTCGATGGCTATTCTCTTCAGCCATTAATTCATTCAATGATAAACGACCGTTATGTTAATTTCTTAAGCCACAGAAAAACAACATTGTATATAGGGACCAATGAAGGACTTTATGCCTACGACTATATAAATAACCAATGTGATCTTTGTTCTCCGTTGTTGAAATCAAAAAATATTATAGCTTATCAGTGTAACAGCGATTATCAAATTGTAGCTACAGACAGAGAAGTTTTCCTCTTTGACTATAACTGGAATTTCATCCACAAAATAACCATATATAAGGAATCACTGAATAATCATATTACCTCTATGGCGATTTATGGAAATCAAGAAGTCTTATTGGGTACAGAATCCGGTTTGGTGATCATTCATATTGGAAATGACGATAAAACGAAAATCAACACTTTATATAGTGGAGACAAAATTGTTCAATTATTTATTGATAGCCGTAATAAACTATGGATATGCCGTGGCGAAGAAATATTATATAGTAACATAGATACTTTGGATTCTGTAGAAATATCAGAATTTAAGCATATTGCCTATAATCACGAAGTTATCTCCTTCTTTGAATACGCAAATCAAGTGTGGGTGGGAACCAGGGGATATGGTATTTCCATATACGAATATGACCATAGCGGGAAGGTAGTCTTGAAAAATAAATTATTAATAGATAAATCAGGAGATAGCGAACTGAAAAACACTATTAATAAAATTTATAAAGACAAGAAATCCAGAATTTGGATATGTACATTAGAGGGAGTATATTTATACAATGACGAGTCCTCCAATTTTCATGTCATCAAGCATAGTAAAAATGGAAAGAATGTTCCGTCCAGTAATATTATTTCTTCCATATACTGTGACGATGATTACTTATGGTTAGCCACATCCAATGGAATTAATAAGATAAAGTGGAACAATAAAAATGACTATACTATTACGCAATATGTTGACCGGAGAAATACAAACGACATAATGGCTGGTAACAAAATCCAGTGCATTACCAAATTTAAAGATCAAACCTTCTTGATCAGCACAAAAAACGCAATCAAATTTTTCGATTCGGGAAGATGCCTTTTTTATGACGATCAGTCACTAAATGTTGCTTTAGAACAATATGGAATGCGGTATGTACGTTCCATATTCAAGGACTATTACAATAATATCTGGCTTGCATTCTCTGAAGGTGGGGTTGGTAGCATCAATGCTTCAACCGGTAAATTCACCAGATTAGACTATCCAGAAAAGGTGAAAGGCAAGCACAGAGCCATTTGTAGGGACAGCAATGGGAACATTTGGCTTTCATCAGACAATGATGGGTTATATCGCCTGCAATTGGACGATGATTTGAAAGTTATAAGTACAAAATTATACCCTAGAAATATGTTTGGTGGATCGTGGATAACGGCAGTATATATAGACCATCAAAAAAGAATATGGGCCGGAACAGCAAACGGATTATATAGATACAACACTGAGCAAGATAAGTTTACCAGATTAGAGTTCCCATATTCAAGAAAGAGTTCCTATATTGGGGCTATTATACAGGATAATATGGAGAATGTATGGGCAGTTAGTTTACACGGTATTTATAAGATTAATATAGAAGATTTGATTGTCTATTATGAATTGAATGTAAATCAAGATATTGTAAAGACATGGTATATTTTGGGAACATGCGTCAACCGCAATGGAGAAGTATTTATAGGAGGAGTAAATGGACTCAACTTTTTTAATCCTACTCAATTGACACCAGACACTTATCCGCATAATGTCTATATATCCGGCATAAAACTTCTAAATAAAGAGAATTTTTCCGATGAGAAGAAAAATCGCTTGCACAAGATTAATAATTCAGGCAAGTTAGTGCTATCGTATACAGACACTCAATTTTCCTTGTCTTTCAGTTCTCTCTATTATAAAGATCCGCTAAAAATAGAGTATGCTTATATGTTAGAGGACTTTGATAAAGATTGGATAATTACAGACGCATCAAGAAATAACGCTTCTTATTCCAATTTAACTCCCGGCACATATACTTTTAAAGTTAAATCAACTAATGCTTCGGGTATCTGGATGGACAATATACGGACTATCGAGATTGTGGTAGAAAAGGCACCATGGAGAACTTGGTGGGCCTACTCCTTATATGTGACCATAGTTGCAGGCATTTTACTATTAGTTGTCCGAAACTTTAATTTAGGTTCCAAATTGCTGCACAAGGATGCATTATCTAAGTGGAAATTAGACTATTACACTCGTTTGTCATATGGTTTTAAGGTACCGTTAACTCTAATTTATGCGCCTCTGCAATATCTGCTGAAAAATTATGATCAGTTGACAAACACAGATGTTAAGCGTATGCTACATACGATGTCAGGCAATGTATTCAAATTGTCGGAACAAGTATCGAAGTTGATGGAGTTCAAAAAAGTATCTTTGGGAGAATATGATGTACAGTTATCAAAGGTGGATGTTATTCCTGTTATCCAAGGAATTTGCAATTTATTTCTAGATGAGTTTGCCACCAAACATATAACTTATTCAATAGAAGGAAACGTGACTTCTGTTACAACTATCATAGACATAACTAAGATAGAAGTAGCTCTATATAATATTATGGAAGATGCTATTTCCTATATAATAGATAATGGTAGGGTTGAGGTGAAATATATGCTTGACTCCCATGATTACAGGCTGAACGTAAGTATTATTGCATCGCGAAGTGAAGAAAGCGAGTCTAATGTACAAGAGTTAAACACTCGCTTTTTAATTGCATACGATTATCTAAAAGTGCATCATAGCGAACTATCCATACGTAATATTGAAGGAAACCGGATGAGGGAATATACTTTCGACCTGTTATTAGGCGATTCTCATTATAGTGCAAGAGAAATGAAAACATTGGATAAAGCACAATCTGTATCGCTGTTATTACCTGTAACTGTTCAAAAAGATAGAACTGTGGATGAACTGAATATTGGTTCGGATAAAACTTTGCCAGTGATTTATCTGTATGAGGGAGACAAAGACATAGACCTCTTCATAAAGTCTGTTTTCCAAAATAAGTTTAACGTATCACTAAACACAGCTTCTACCGACATAAAATGCATGCTCGACAAAGTACCTTCTTTAGTTATTTTTGATGTGGTGAAAGAAGACGACTATAAATTTGAGTTATGTAGCAAAATGAAAGAATACCAGATATTATCAGCAATACCCGTCATTTTCATTTCCTCACTTTCCTCTGAAATAACGGAGCAGAAGGCTTATGAAGCAGGGGCTGATGTGTTTATTGCAAAACCGTTCAATGTAGCTAGCCTGGATGCAAGAATAAGACAGCTACTTGATGTACGTACGGCAATCAAAGAAAACATCCGAAAAGAATTGATTATAGACCCTAAAGAAACTCTTATCACATCTGATGACGACAAATTCGTTGCTAATATCATCAACGTTATAGAAGACAACATAGCAGATGTTGAGTTTAATATTGATAAATTGGCTAGTTTATTAAATATAAGCCGTTCTACCTTATATCGAAGAGCTATGGAAATCACAAATTTGTCACCAAGTGATTTAATCAGAAAAAGACGCATGCGACGGGCCGCAGAGCTGTTAAAACAAACTTCTCATCCTGTCTCGGAAATATGTTATATGGTTGGATATTCAGATCAACGCTATTTCGGACAAAGCTTTAAGAAAGAGTTTGGTATGACTCCGAAACAATATTCTATTCAGAAAAAGGTATAGGAACAAAATAACCTGTTTGACATCCGCAGATATTCTTCAGATATAGCAATTATTTACTATTATAATTCTGTGTCATCTGCGGATGAAATATTATATAGATGCTCTTTGGTTTTCTTTTTTACAAAAAACTCTTATTGTGGAAAGTCTTTTTCAAAATCAGAAATATTAATCCAGTCTGCCGATACTCGTTCTCCATTCCTTATCCTGTGCCAAAAATCA
>ERZ779671.741-NODE-741-length-15749-cov-3.109023_pt1 | contig 15749 bp, 12 predicted proteins | sample MGYA00511074_ERZ779671 | MGnify/ENA primary metagenome ERZ779671 (study PRJEB29588, sample SAMEA2158454) | human gut metagenome | biome: human gut; feature: human-associated habitat; material: faeces | place: Denmark | collected 2008/2010 ... | reverse complement strand
ACATGTAAAGGCTGCTATTTATTATTTAAATAAATGGGGTTGGTTCTTTGATAAAGAAAGAAGTATAATAAATATAACAGTGAAGCAACAATATATTAGAAAGTAATGATAGATAGAATGAATCTTCTTTTTACAGGTGCTTCTGGCTTCTTGGGGTATAATGTACTTCCATTATTGAAGAAAAAGTACTCAGTAGAAACTATAGGACTAACTTCTCAGGATGATTATATAGTGAATTTAGCAGCAGAGATTCCTAAGTTGGCCGGAAAATATGATGTTATATTGCATGTTGCAGGAAAAGCACACTCTTTGCCTAAGACGGAGGCAGAGAAACGACTTTTTTTTGATGTGAACCTTCAAGGGACTAAGAATTTGTGTACTGCTTTGGAACAAAGTGGCATTCCGAAGTCATTTATTTTTATTAGTACTGTTGCTGTTTATGGTTGTGATTCGGGTGAGAATATCACGGAAGAATATCCTTTGAATGGAACAACTCCTTATGCTCTGAGTAAGATCAAGGCGGAGAAATATCTGGAAGAATGGTGTGCCATGCATAATGTGAAATTAAGTATACTTCGTCCTTCTTTAATTGCCGGTCCTAATCCTCCGGGAAATCTGGGAGCAATGATCCATGGTATTGAAAATGGTAAGTACTTAAGTATTGCCGGGGGAAAAGCCCGGAAAAGTGTTCTGATGGTTCAGGATATTGCAAATCTTCTTCCTATGTTAATAGAAAAGGGTGGGATATATAATGTTTGTGACAGTTACCAGCCGAGTTTTCGTGAACTGGAGATGGTGATATGCAAACAATTGAATAAGAAGTTACCTTTGTCTATTCCTTATTGGTTTGCTAAAAGTATGGCCGTTCTTGGTGATTGTTTTGGGGAAAATACACCAATAAACAGTTTAAAACTTCGCAAGATCACAAACTCTTTGACTTTTAGTAATGAAAAAGCAGTGCGTGAACTTGGGTGGAAGCCTATGAATGTTCTGAAAAATTTTCGGATAGAATAAGGAGGTGCTCTAAATGGAAATTTTTCTTTGGATTATAGGAATCTTAATAGGAATTCTTTTTTTTGTCTTTTTAGGACTTCAACTTTGGTTTTATTTCATTAAAAAGAACGAATAGTTTATGTACTATCTGATAATCTTAGTTCTGCTATTTCTGGCAGAACTTTTTTATTTTAGAATAGCTGATAAGTGCAATATCATCGATAAGCCGAATGAGAGAAGTTCCCATACCCGGATTACTTTGCGTGGTGGCGGAATCATTTTCTATTTTGGCGCTTTGGCTTATTTCTTGAGTAATGAATGGGAATATCCCTGGTTCATGTTGGCATTGACCCTAATTACCTTTATCAGTTTTGTGGATGACGTTCGTTCCACTTCTCAAGGCTTTCGGTTAGTGTTTCACTTTACCGCTATGGCTTTGATGTTTTACCAATGGGATCTATTTTCTCTTTCATGGTGGTGGATAATTATTGCATTGATAGTTTGCACAGGTATTATTAATGCTTATAATTTCATGGATGGTATCAACGGCATTACCGGTGGCTATTCATTGATTATTCTAGGTGCATTAGCTTATATAAATTCTAAGATAATCACTTTTGTTGAGCCTGATTTGATTTATACCGTCCTTTGCTCTGTATTCGTATTTTGTTTCTTTAATTTCCGTAAAAAGGCGAAGTGTTTTGCCGGTGATGTCGGTTCTGTGAGTATCGCCTTTATTCTTCTTTTTCTGATAGGGAGACTCATTATTAAAACAGAAGATTTCAGCTGGATTATCCTGTTGTCCGTTTATGGTGTCGACAGTGTTCTTACTATCATTCATCGCTTGATGCTTCATGAAAACATTGGTTTACCTCATCGCAAACATATGTATCAGTTGATGGCAAACGAATTGAAGATGCCTCATGTTGTGGTTTCGTTGATTTATATGGTGGTACAAGCAATAATAATAATTGGATATATAGGATGTTTGAACTATGGTTATATATTCTTGCTGGGTGTAATTTTATTGCTTAGCTTTATTTATATATGGTTTATGAAGAAGTACTTTAGCTTACATCAAAAGGTTTAATATCAATTGATTATATATTAATGTCGGAAAACAGCTCCCTGTGGGCTGTTTTCTTTGTTTATATCTGGTAATATCTTCACAGAACACTTACGGATAAAAATATCATAATTTCTGAAAGCGGGCAGTAAGAATATAGTTTGATGAACTATGTCTTACTGCCCGCTGTATTATTATAGTTTAAATTCTACAACTATTTTTCTATTCTTATAACTTTATTGTATATTTGCCGAAACAATTCTATATTCACTGAATGGGCTTATTAAGGAAAATAATATATAGCTTTCTGCTTTTCTTACTGATATCCCACATTGGGCTTTCATCGGCCTTTGCGGTGACTGGAGAACACCCGGTATTGATTATCAGTTCGTATAATCCGGACGCACGACAAACTTCTGGAAATATTTACGATTTTATGGAAGAATTTGAGCGACTGGGAGGAAAAGCTCCGATAGCTCTTGAAAACATGAACTGCAAAAGTTTCTCCGAAGCCCCGCTTTGGAGCGGTATGATGACGCAGATTCTTTCTAAATATCAAGGGGAGAAGCATCCGGCGCAGATTATTCTGTTGGGACAGGAAGCATGGGCGGCGTATCTGTCGCAACGGGATTCGATACAGGTGAAGGTGCCGGTGATGTGTAGTCTCGTCAGCAGTAACATCGTCATACTGCCCGAGGATACGGTTGCCGGACTGGACACATGGATGCCGGAATCGGTCGATCTCTTTACCGACCACATGAATATACCGGAATTGAAGTCGGGATTTATCAATCAGTACAATATAGAAGATAACGTCCGGATGATCAAGGTGTTTTATCCGAAGACGGAACACATCGCTTTTATTTCGGACAATACTTACGGCGGCGTCACCATGCAGGCACTGGTGCGGAAGGAAATGAAGAAGTTTCCCGAAATCGACCTGATCTTGATGGACGGCCGGCGGCATACTATCTATACGATTGTAGAAGAATTGCGTCATTTACCGGAGAATACGGTGATCATGGTAGGCACGTGGCGTGTGGATATGAACGAAGGTTATTTCATGCGGAATGCTACTTATGCCATGATGGAGGTTACTCCGACCATTCCGACTTTTACTCCCTCATCGGTGAGTCTGGGGTATTGGGCGATCGGCGGAGTGCTGCCCGATTACCGGAAACTGGGAAAGGACATGGCATTGGCATCTGTACAGATTGATCAATATCCGGCGGATGAACAGCAGCACCTTTCCGTGATTGGCAGCAAGGCCGTACTGGACAGCCGGAAGGTGAAGGAGTGGGGACTGGACCCGGATATCCTTCCTTTTGATGTGGAGATTATTAATCAGACTGTATCATTCTATCAGCAATATACTTATCAGATATGGTCTGCCTGTGCTTTGTTTGTGATACTGGTGCTCGGCTTGTGCATCTCTCTCTTCTATTATTTCCGTACGAAACGCCTGAAAGATGAGCTGCTGAAATCGGAGAAGGACTTGCGCGTAGCCAAAGACAGGGCGGAAGAGTCTAATCGTCTGAAGAGTGCTTTTCTTGCCAATATGAGCCATGAGATACGGACACCGTTGAATTCGATTGTAGGATTCTCGGATGTATTGGCCGTTGGCGGTAGCACGGAGGAGGAACAGCAGTCTTATTATCAGATTATCAAAACCAATTCGGATTTGTTGCTTCGACTGATTAACGATATTCTCGACCTTTCGCGTCTGGAGGCCAACCGGGTGACGCTGACTTGGGAGGAATGTGATGTGGTGCAGTTGTGCAGCCAGGTGGTGGCGTCTGTTAGTTTTTCGCGGCAGTCGTCGGAAAACCAGTTCTTGTTTACCACTTCTTTCGAATCTTTCCGGATGGTGACGGATGTGCAGCGTATGCAGCAAGTGATGATTAACCTGCTGTCCAACGCCAACAAGTTTACGATACGTGGTAAGATCACATTGGACTTTTCTGTGAACGAGGAAACGCAAATGGCTGTCTTCTCGGTGACGGACACCGGATGCGGTATCCCGAAAGAAAAACAGGGACTTGTGTTCGAGCGTTTTGAGAAACTGAATGAATATGCCCAGGGTACCGGACTGGGATTGTCTATCTGTAAATTGATTGTGCACAAATGGAAAGGAAGTATATGGATCGACCCTGACTATACCGGTGGGGCGCGGTTTGTATTCTCTCATCCGTTAAATCTAAATATAGAAAAAGAATGAAACGAATCGTATTAATTTATGGCTTGCTTCTCTGCCTCGCTCTGTCTGTTGCGGCGCAGGAAAAGGTGGTGAAACTGAAGATTGTAGAAACAAGTGATGTACATGGCAATTATTATCCTTATAATTTTATAACCCGCCACGAGTGGAAGGGGAGTCTCGCACGGGTTTATTCTTTCGTGCAGAAAGAGCGCGAACAATATAAGGAGAATCTGATATTGCTGGATAACGGCGATATTTTGCAGGGACAGCCCACTGCCTATTACTATAATTATATAGATACGGTGTCTCCCCATCTTTGCTCGGAAATGATGAATTATATGAAGTATGATGCCGGCAACATGGGTAACCATGACGTGGAAACGGGACGTGCCGTTTTCGACCGTTGGATCGCCACTTGTGATTTCCCAGTGTTGGGTGCCAACATCATAGATACATCTACGGGACAGCCCCATCTGGCTCCTTACAAAGTGTTGGAACGTGAGGGCGTGAAGATCGTGGTATTGGGAATGATTACCCCTGCCATCCCTGCATGGCTCTCCGAAAACCTGTGGAAAGGATTGCGTTTCGACGATATGGAAGAGACGGCACGCAAATGGATGAAGGTTATCCGTGAAAAAGAGAACCCGGATTTGGTGGTCGGCTTGTTTCATGCCGGACAGGAGGCTTTCAAAATGTCGGGCAAGTACAACGAGAACGCTTCTCTCAACGTAGCGAAGAATGTGCCGGGATTCGATATCGTATTGATGGGGCACGATCATTCCCGCGAATGTAAGAAGGTGATGAATGTTGCCGGAGACTCGGTGTTGATTATCGATCCGGCTAGCAATGGGATCGTTTTGTCTAACGTAGATGTGACCTTGAAACTGAAAGATGGAAAGGTGCAGAGCAAGGATATCAAGGGTGTCTTGACCGAAACGGAGGCTTACGGAATCAGCGAGGACTTTATGAAGCGTTTTGCCCCGCAATATGAAACGGTGCAGAAGTTCGTTTCGAAGAAGATCGGCACTTTTACCGAAAGTATCTCCACTCATCCTGCTTTCTTCGGCCCTTCTGCCTTTATCGACCTGATACATACCTTGCAGCTCGACATCACCGGTGCCGACATCTCGTTTGCCGCTCCGCTTTCGTTTGACTCGGAAATAAAGAAGGGGGATGTATTTGTGAGTGATATGTTCAATTTATATAAGTATGAGAACATGCTGTATGTGATGACTCTGTCCGGAAAGGAGATTAAGGATTTCTTGGAGATGTCTTATTATATGTGGACGAACCGGATGAAATCGCCGGAAGATCATCTGCTCTGGTTTAAGGAGAAGCGTCGTGAAGGTGCGGAGGATAGAGCGTCTTTCCAGAATTATAGCTTTAATTTCGACTCGGCTTCGGGCATTATTTATACGGTAGATGTCACTAAACCGCAGGGCGAGAAGATAACGATCAAAAGCATGGCTGATGGTTCTCCTTTCCGCATGGATAAGATATATAAGGTGGCCTTGAATTCTTACCGTGGCAATGGTGGCGGAGAATTGCTGACGAAAGGGGCGGGCATCCCGCAGGAGAAGTTGAAAGACCGCATTATTTTCTCTACGGATAAGGATCTCCGTTTCTACCTGATGAATTACATTGAGGAGAAAGGAACGATGGACCCGAAAGCGCTCAATCAGTGGAAGTTTGTCCCGGAAAAGTGGACGGTGCCGGCTGCCAAACGTGATTATGAATATCTGTTCCGGTCTGTTCGATAAGTATCTAAAAGTGTTCATTATGTCCGATAATGCTCCCGATTGGCTTGTATATCTGATTAAATGCTGGTATATTTGTCGCCAAAAAAAGAGAGAGTATGGATATTCAAAGTGTTCCGAAAGTAGGTATTTCTTCGGTAGTTCATTCTAAACATATAGATGCCGACAACATTGATGTTGTTGATAATGATATAGCGCTTTTCGATACGGAGAGCGTTATATCGTTGTATAACGGGCCTACCAAACTGGAAGTGTTGACGGTGGGGCTTTGTCTGGAGGGTACCGGTACTTTTAAGATTAGTCTGCGTGAATTTCAATTGTGTCCCGGATTGATGGTGATAGCATTGCCTAATCAGATTATCGAGCAGCGGTATTTCAGTCACGATTTTAAAGGCATTTTCTTTGCTGTGTCGAAGAACTTGCTGGAGACGTTGCCTAAGATCGGAAATGTGCTTTCTTTGTTTTTCTATCTGAAAGATTATCCGTGTTTCGACCTCACTCCGCACGAGCAGGAGGTGGTGAAGGAGTATCACGCGTTTATCAGGAAACGGTTGAGGAATAAGGAGGCTTTATACCGTAGGGAAGTGGTAATGGGACTGATGCAGGGGTTCTTTTTCGAACTTTGCACTATTTTTACTAATCATGCGCCTGCAAACGCTACTACGATGAAGAACAAAAGCCGGAAAGAGTATATCTTCGAACGCTTTTATGAGTCTCTGGTGGAGTCTTACCAGTCTGAACGCAGCGTAAAATATTATGCCGACCAACTGTGTCTGACGCCGAAACATCTTTCGGGAGTCGTGAAAGAAGTCAGCGGAAAAACGGTGGGAGAGTGGATTGACGAGTTGGTGATTCTGGAAGCGAAAGCCCTCCTGAATTCTTCAAGTATGAATATACAGGAGATTGCCGACCGGCTGAATTTTGCAAACCAGTCTTTCTTCGGGAAATACTTCAAGCATTACACCGGTATGTCTCCAAAAGAATACCGGAAAAGCCGCTAAAATCATAGAACACCGGAGCGTACACGGCTTAGTGTCTCCGGTGTCATCAGAAGATAGGAAGCGATGTGTGCCAGAGGCGCGCGTTTGATGATTTCCGGATGTGTTTCGAGCAGGAGGTTATAGCGTTCGCGAGCGGATTCGAAACGCCAGGAGTCTGCTTTAACCTGTGATACAATTAAAGAGTATTCCAATATCTTTTGATAGAACATGTTGATTTCCCAGTTTTCCCTCGCTAATTTTTGTATCATGTCGCGGGGGAATAAGTAAATAATGGAAGGTTCAAGAGTTTCCACGATTAGCCGGGTGGGTACTTGTTTCAGAAAACTTTCAATGCACATCACGATACATCCTTCGTATGAGAAATGTTCGGTCACGTCTTTCCCGTTTTTGTAATAGTACTGCCTAAGCATGCCTTTTCCGACAAAAACAAGTTCGTGGGCTACTTCTCCCTCGTTTAGCGCTATGGCTCCTTTGGGGAATTCTTCACGAATCAGTATGCTTTCTATCTGCCGTCTTCCTTCTATACTCATCTCCGGAAAGCGGGAATTGACAACAGCATTTACAGTCTCTCTTAATAGTGTATCCATGTCTTTTCTGTCTTGATGTGTGCAAAAATACTAAAAACGGTTGACATAAATCAAGGGTGGTATAAAAAAGATGTATATTTGTCCGCAAAATCAAGAAGTAAGGTGATTATGAATAAGATAATAGGCTTGGCAGTGTTGCTGTTTTGTTTGAGTGGCTGCGTAAGGGATAATGATGCTATTTATTATCCGGTTGGCAACGTGGATGTGGAAAGAGGCGGTCCGGCTTTGGAGGCAGGAAAGGGAGATTTGATAGCCCGAAGTTATAATACCGAAGATTATGTGTTGGACACGCTTGCGCAATATCCGGGTGACCCGACTCTCGGTAAACTGACATTTATGATTAACCTGAAAAATCAGTCGGCGGATCAGGAAGTAGATGGATTTAATGGCGTCGGCCGGTCTAAACTAACGATGAGTCTTGGATATAAAGACGGTAACTATCCGGTAGAAAGCCAAGTCCCTGTTTATACCTCGTCTGACGTGACTGCCAGTTATGCAATCAAACTCCGCTTGAAAGGGGAATTGACCTTGACGGGAGACGAATGGATGATTGACTATGTGTATGCCCAATTAGCGGGCTTATTCCAGCCTTATCCGCCTACGTCTTTCCCGGAAGTGTTTATGTGTAAAGGAGGTGAGCAACCATTCGCTACTTTCGATTCTTTCCGTAGAACCTGGACGTTTGATATAACCTATGATCGTTCCAACCTTTCTTTCAGTCAACTGTATTTCAACTTGTTCGTAAACCTGGCTGGGCAGAAGAGGGAAGAAAGAGTCCGGTTGAGAATAGATAAAGAATCTTACTTTGAGATCTATAAAGAAAAAGAGGAAATGTAGTTTAGCTGCATTTCCTCTTTTTCTTTATAGGTAGGTACATTAATGGGATAGCGCGATATTATGCGAGATGAAAATTTGCGCAAAATTTGCACCATTTTCCTTAATAATACCCGTTTATAACGCCTAAAAACGATACTTTGATATAGATATAAGGCAATAAAAAAGCCCCTTACTTGTTAGTAAGAGGCTGATAATCAGATAGTAGTGGGTACGAGAATCGAACTCGTATTACATGCGTGAGAGGCATGTGTCCTAACCGTTAGACGAACCCACCGGAGTTTGATAGATTAAAAAGAGCCAAGTCTTTAAAACTTAGCTCTTTTTTATATTGAGATTTTTTGCGGAAGCTGGGGGATTCGAACCCCCGGTACCCTTACGAGTACGTCAGTTTAGCAAACTGGTGGTTTCAGCCACTCACCCAAACTTCCTTGAACCCGCATTCTCTCTCAAATGCGGTGCAAATATAGGGGGAACTTTTGGACTACGCAAATCTTTTAGCAAGATTTTTTTTACCTGTTTTTTGTAAAATGAGATAACCTGCTATGTTTCAAATGTTAAACGGAAGAATTTTTTTTCGAAAGCTTTTAATTTTTATCGATGGAATGGGAACTTGAAACATATTGACGCTATCCGCTTATTATAGTGACGGTATCTTCATGGGATAGGGTAAACATCCGGATGGGATAGTGACGGTATATTTGACGTAAGAAAAGGACATAAAAAAAGGCTATCTATCCCAGACAGCCAATCTTTTTGTTAACCTTAAATCTAATACTATGAAAAACACAGTACAAATATACGGACTTCTGTCAACTTTGCAAATAAAACAAGAAAAAAGAGATGTTTTATAACATTGATTAAATATTTGATTCCTCGATTCTATTTTTATTAAGACTTTCGGCGTTTTGAATGCTATATTCCCAATATTTATCACATAATTTCAGATAGCTGGTCTCGGCACTCTTGCCACCTAAAGAAATAGCGTACATCTTTGTCTGTTTCGCTTTTGCGTGTTCGATGGTTCGGGATAGTAGTTGATCGACAGGACGCATCTCAAAGTCCGATACGGTGATAATGTCCGCTTCCATATATCCTTCTTCGCTGATCTTTCGCAAAGCATGCGTGATGACAGGTTCCATATCAGTTCCGCCATGAAAGGATTGGCATAAGAAATCGACCAGGCGGTCGAAACTGCTGCCTAAGTCTGTGATTTCAATGCACTCGATATCATCGGAAAACAGGATGACGTAACATTTTCGATGTTGCACTTCCGTCAGTTCGGCAATGGCAAGTAGGGTGGATTTCGCGATTCTTTCCCGTTCGCCTGCCATGGAACCGGAAGTGTCCAGGCAAACAATGAAAGGGCCTTCGGCTTCTTCGGAAACTTCGTTCCCTATTGTTTTCTTGTCGTTGATGGTTTGCTTTTCGTGTGATTGATAGTCGATGACTTGCAATCTCTTCTCAATGAAACGCTCAAAGAAAATGGGTTGCAGACTTTTTTCGGCCAGATAACAATATTCCAAGGGAAGAAGGCTGTTTAAGTCGTTTCCTTCGCAAATACCTGCAATATCACTTCGGGTGGCATGAGATATAATTTGTTCCCGATGAATACCGGCAGTCATTTTGAAACGTTTCTGGCTGCTTTGGTGTTTCTTGCCCAAGATTTCTACCAGTTCACGGATAACGGGATTTCGTTTGATCGTTTCTTCGTATTCTAAAATTTGTTCTGCTATCTGTTTATGGTTGCGGAGTAACCAGACGAGGCGTGAGCCGCCACGTACCGGAAGATTTTTGGCAAGTGATAGCTGAAGACGGTAAAAATCATCACAAAGCCGCTCGATATGTTCCATCTGATAGTTGAACTCGTTGTTCGAGAGCAGTGTGTGCCATTTGTCGAAGAAGAGAGTCCGCAACGCTTTCCATTCTTTAGAGCGCGGGCTGATTGCGTCAAAACGTTGGAGGTAGTATTTTACGTTGAGGTCTACCAGGTGATATTTCATCGAGAACGGGTAGGCGCTGTTTTTCAGGAATTGGAGAAACTTGGCGTCGGATGCTTCATCCATTTCATGAAAGTATTCCCATTGCGACGCGTAGTGGGAGTAGAAATCTTGCAGGGAGGGTTGCGTGTGACGAAAATACCGGTGAATGTCCGCATCCAGTTCTTCGGGACGGATAATCAGGTTGTGCAGTTGTTCGTCGTACACATCGTAGGCTATTCCCTGCAATTTTTCATAATAAATGTCTTGCAGGTGTTTGAGCCTAATACTCTCTGTTCTCTTGTTCATGGGCATGAGCGATGATGCGGAGTTCGTTCCGGTAATTCTCTATGATATGTGCAGTCTCTCCTAAAATTCGTTTGATCTTGCTTTTTTGCGATGAGCTTAAGAAGAGATGCTCCTTTGTATATGCTGTTTCCCGCTCGGAGATTGTTTTATATTCCACTTCCATTTGATGCAGCAAGTCGATCACTTCCTGCAATGTAAATTCGAACGGAGTGTTGCCATCCTGTTGTGCAGGCAAAGGGTCGCAATTGTCATAACATAGTAACGGATATTCCTGATTGTTGACGAAAACAGACCGTCTTCCTTTTCGGAGGGAATAGATATTCTTTTGCGCGATATTTCTGTTCTTTACAAAATCGTAGGCTTTCAGGATTTTGTTGACCGGACGGAATTTATCCTGTTGGATATAAAACAGCCGGTTGCTGTCTTTCTTCAAAGACTGGTAATCGGAAGCAAATATGAGTAGGTTTCCGGCAATGTGATAACCTTCTATGCGATGATAGAAGGTGTCTACGACCTGGATTCCCGGATCGCTAAGTTCACGCAGGCTGTGTTCGGACTTCATGTTTTCTTTCAGTGTGTCCAATTTTTGTTCCAACCGTTTTTCTCCTAACAGATAGGTGTTGATGCCTCGTGCTATCGACTGTTCTACAATCTCTTCGATAATGGGGAGCTGCGAAATTTCATCCCATAGGCAGGCGCTCATCAACAGGCAGTCGGAGAAATGAATTCCCGGAGATTCATTCAGATAGGCCGATGTGCGGAGCAGACCTACTATTTTCTTCCAGCGGCGGTCGGATACATAGATGGGAGGGGTGTTTTCATCCCGTCCTGTATTATATTGTTCAATTTCTCGTTTGATATTGTGAATCAGCTCGAAGATGGTATAGTGAATGCCTACTTTTTCGCTTTCAACTTGTATCTGATTGTATAATTCATCGTTCACCTGGAGCTTTTCAGGGATTTCAGGTTCTATCTCCCGCGTAGAAGAAATCATCTGATCGAACGCATATTCCTGTTCGATACATCCGACAAACTGACGGATCAGGAAACGGTCGTATAAGGCTTCCAGTCCTTCACCTTTTGCCGGCAGTTCGTTGGAAGCGGCAATTAATGCTTTCAGGGGTACACGCACTGTAAATTGTCCGTTGCGGTATATCTTTTCATTGATTACCGTCAAAAGGGAATTTTGGATAGCAGGGCCGGCTTTCCATATTTCATCCAGAAAGACGATTGATGCTGTCGGCAGGTATCCTTTTGTAATGCGTTCGTACGTATCTTCATCCTTCAATTTTGAGATGGAGACGGGACCGAATATTTCGTCCGGTGTACTGAAGCGGGACATCAGATACTCAAAAGCATCTGCGCCTTTAAATGCCAGTTTTAGCCTGCGTGCTACCAAACTCTTGGCTACTCCCGGAGGGCCCAGCAGAAAGATACTTTCCCCTGCCATGGCGGATAGCAGAGACAGTGCGATGGTATGCTCTTTTTCGAATACTCCCTCATTGAGGGACTTCAATAATTGGGTGATATGTGATTTGATAGACTTCATGCGACGGATAATTTCATGTGTTGTTAGCAAGAGGCAAAGATACAAGAATTCTTTGAAATAGACTTCGCCGGAGGGATTTACTCCTAGATTTAGGCAATTTCCTCCTGATAAGTAGGAGTTTTCAGTTTCATGGGGAAAATTCATTCTCTACTTTTGTTCTATCGAAAGATAAATGATATATAATAATTAGAGAACCATTAAAAATAAAGGAATATGAAAACGAGCACATTTAAATACTTCGGTTTGGCGTTGATGGCTATATTGATGGTAAGTTTTACCTCTTGCGAAGTGGAAATAGATAGTTTCTATGATGATGATAATAATGGTGCAGGGTACTATAACCGTTCGGCTGATTTATGTAGTCGTACCTGGGTTAGTTTCTACCGCGACATGGACGGTAACTATTGCCGTCAGGAACTGGACTTCTTTTTAGACCGTACCGGAATCGACTATATACGGGTGGAATATCCTAATGGAGCAGTCGATCAATATGAATATAATTTCCGTTGGAGTTGGGAAAATTATGCACAGACTTCCATTCGTATGTCATACGGACCGAATGATGTTTCATACCTGGATGATGTATATATCGGTGGAAACAGATTGAGCGGTTATCTGGACGGACGAAATAACTTTGTGGAGTTTCAAGGGAAAAGATGAAACGTAAAGCAGGAAGAAACGTGAAGCAGGAAGAAATAAGAAAAGGTTAAGAAATTAGGAGAGATAAAGAAATTAGAAAAAGATAAAGAGATAGGTAAGCGTAAAGGAAGAAACTGGTAAAAAAGCATCGTTGGAAGGATAACAAGATGCGGGTAAAAAGAGAAAGGATAAGATTGTTAAGATAGAAATATAACAGATATTAGAAACAAAATAACAGGTAACAGTGTAAAAGGGTAATCAATAAGATTTCAGGATATATGAATCAGGGTATAATTAGGGCGCGAAATGAAAGCTTAAAAGTTTTGAACCGGACTAAATAGTTTTTATCTTTGCGCCCTATTAGTTTTTATATACATGGAGTGGTTATATAGTCTATTCATCGAACATTCTGCCTTACAGGCTGTTGTGGTACTTTCACTGATTTCTGCCATTGGTTTGGGCTTGGGAAGAGTGCATTTCTGGGGAGTTTCCCTGGGAGTCACTTTTGTTTTTTTTGCGGGTATCCTGGCCGGCCATCTCGGGCTTTCGGTCGATCCGCAGATGTTAAACTATGCAGAAAGTTTCGGACTGGTCATTTTCGTTTATTCCCTCGGGCTACAAGTCGGTCCCGGTTTTTTTAGCTCTTTCCGTAAAGGAGGGGTAACGCTGAATATGTTGGCGTTGGCCGTAGTTCTGTTGGGTACTTTGCTGACTGTTGTTGCCAGTTATGCGACAGGTGTGTCTCTTCCTGATATGGTGGGTATCCTTTGCGGAGCCACGACTAATACTCCTGCCTTGGGAGCTGCGCAGCAGACACTTAAACAGATGGGCATAGAGAGCAGTACTCCGGCTTTGGGGTGTGCGGTAGCCTATCCGATGGGAGTAGTCGGCGTAATCCTTGCCGTTTTATTAATCCGTAAAGTATTGGTTCGCAAAGAAGACTTGGAGATAAAAGAGAAAGACGATGCGAACAAAACTTATATTGCAGCGTTTCAAGTACACAATCCTGCTATTTTCAATAAAAGTATCAAGGATATAGCTCGTATGAGTTACCCAAAGTTTGTCATATCCCGTTTGTGGCGTGACGGACATGTCAGTATTCCGACTTCAGACAAGATTCTGAAAGAAGGCGACCGTCTGCTGGTGATAACTGCGGAAAAAGACGCTTTGGCCCTGACGGTACTTTTTGGTGAACAGGAAAATACGGATTGGAATAAAGAGGACATTGACTGGAATGCGATTGACAGCGAATTGATCTCGCAGCGTATCGTTGTCACCCGTCCCGAACTGAATGGTAAGAAACTCGGTGCACTCCGGTTGAGAAACCATTACGGAATTAACATCAGCCGTGTTTACCGGTCGGGGGTGCAACTGCTTGCTACTCCGGGATTGATACTTCAGCTGGGCGACCGCCTGACAGTGGTGGGCGAGGCTGCTGCTATCCAGAATGTGGAGAAAGTATTGGGAAATGCCGTGAAAAGCCTGAAAGAACCCAATCTGGTTGTTATATTTATCGGTATCGTGCTTGGTTTGGCACTGGGGGCTATTCCTTTCTCTTTTCCGGGTGTCAGTACTCCTGTGAAGTTGGGATTAGCGGGCGGACCGATCATTGTCGGTATCCTTCTGGGGACTTTTGGACCACGGATACACATGATTACCTATACCACCCGTAGCGCGAACCTGATGTTGCGTGCCTTGGGACTTTCCATGTACCTTGCCTGTCTGGGACTGGATGCCGGAGCTCACTTTTTCGATACCGTATTCCGTCCGGAAGGCTTATTATGGATTGGTTTGGGAGCCGGATTGACTATCATTCCAACAGTGTTGGTTGGATTCGTGGCTTTCAAGATGATGAAGATCGATTTCGGTTCTGTATCCGGTATGTTGTGCGGCAGTATGGCGAATCCGATGGCGCTGAATTATGCCAACGATACGATACCGGGTGACAATCCTTCCGTCGCTTATGCTACAGTATATCCGTTGTGTATGTTTCTGCGTGTGATCATTGCGCAGGTGCTGTTGATGTTTTTATTGGGCTGACGATGAACATTAAAGGCTGGAATTTGTAATAAGTAGATGATAAATCGTTATATTTATAGCGATAAACGATAAGTCGATAAATAGCATATTGTAAATAGTAAAATAGTACATATAATGACTGCTCAAAGTAATATAACTCCTGAAAGCATAGTTGGCGATCTCCGCTACTTGCAGTTGCTTTCCCGGAGTTTTCCTACTATTGCCGATGCAAGTACGGAAATTATTAATCTGGAGGCTATCCTGAATCTGCCTAAAGGAACGGAGCATTTCTTGACAGACATACACGGTGAATACGAAGCCTTCCAACATGTGTTAAAGAATGCTTCGGGTGCGGTAAAACGCAAAGTGAACGAGATTTTCGGCAATACCCTGCGCGAAGCGGAGAAGAAAGAACTCTGCACGTTGATCTATTATCCGGAAGAGAAAATTCAGCTGGTAAAAGCCCGCGAGAAGGATCTGGACGACTGGTATCTGATCACTCTGAACCAGTTGGTGAAGGTTTGTCAGAATGTATCTTCCAAATATACCCGTTCCAAAGTTCGAAAATCCTTGCCCGCAGAGTTCTCTTACATCATTCAGGAATTACTGCACGAAACGTCTGTCGAGCCGAATAAGCACGCATATATCAATGTCATCATCAGCACCATAATCTCTACCAAGCGGGCGGATGACTTTATTATAGCCATGTGTAATCTGATTCAGCGTCTGACTATTGATTCTCTTCATATTGTGGGTGATATATACGACCGTGGTCCCGGAGCGCACATCATCATGGATACTTTGTGCAATTACCCCAAC
>ERZ779671.739-NODE-739-length-15751-cov-2.722668_pt1 | contig 15751 bp, 10 predicted proteins | sample MGYA00511074_ERZ779671 | MGnify/ENA primary metagenome ERZ779671 (study PRJEB29588, sample SAMEA2158454) | human gut metagenome | biome: human gut; feature: human-associated habitat; material: faeces | place: Denmark | collected 2008/2010 ... | reverse complement strand
AAGCAGATGGTCGAGGTTGAGTCTGTCGTTGATAAATACGATGTTATGGGATTAAAGGACATGATCGTGGAGCATGTTCAGTGTACGAATTCCAAGCGCGGCAAGGAAGTACTCGAGCATTTCGAGGAGTACCTGCCGAAATTTAAGAAGATTATCCCACATGATTACAAGAAGATGATGTCGACGATCGGTCAGATGGAGGTCAAGGGACTTTCCAGCGAGCAGGCGTTGATCGAAGCATTCTATGCAATCAAGAATCATTAAGAGAGAGGAGCGTATGACTTATGGGAAAAAGTACAGGATTTATGGAGTATGAAAGACAGACCAGCAAGGAAGTACCACCTCTTGAGCGCATAAAGAATTTTAACGAGTTTCACGAGCCGCTTTCAATGGAAGAACAGCGCAAACAGGCGGCACGTTGTATGGACTGTGGTGTGCCGTTTTGCCAGTATGGCAAGATGATTGCCGGTATGGCGTCCGGTTGTCCGCTGAATAACCTCGTGCCGGAGTGGAATGATAATGTGTATACAGGAAATATGGAGATGGCGTATAAGCGCCTCTCCAAGACGAATAACTTCCCGGAATTTACAAGCCGTGTCTGCCCGGCACTCTGCGAGGCAGCATGTACCTGTAATATCAACGGAGATCCAGTCTGCACGAAGGAAAATGAGCGGAGCATTATCGAAAATGCTTACGAGAAGGGCTATGTGAACTGTGAGCCGCCAAAAGTACGGAGTGGAAAGCGTGTTGCCATCGTTGGTTCGGGTCCATCCGGTCTTGCAGCCGCCGATCAGTTGAACCGCAGAGGACATCAGGTAACGGTATTTGAGCGTAGTGACCGTCTCGGTGGACTTCTGATGTATGGTATTCCGAACATGAAGCTGGAGAAGCAGATTATCGACCGTAAGATCGACTGTCTGAAGAAGACGGGCATCGAGTTCGTGACCGGAACAGAAATTGCAAATGGAAAGAACAACCAGAATCCGGCAGTTGCCAAGGGTGATGAGATGGCAGGTTATCTGACCGATGCCAAGGTGAAGAACGTAAAGGCGGAGAAGCTGTTGGAGGAATACGATGCCGTTGTCCTTGCGTGTGGTGCATCGAATCCGCGTGATATCAAGGTAACCGGGCGTGATGCAAAGGGAATCTATTTCGCAGTTGACTTCTTAAAGACAACAACGAGAAGTCTGCTCAATTCAAATTTTGCAGATGGAAAATATGTCAGTGCCAAGGGTAAAAAGGTGCTTGTCATCGGTGGTGGTGATACTGGAAATGACTGTGTCGGAACATCCATCCGCCAGGGTGCGGTTGCTGTGACACAGCTGGAGATGATGCCGAAGCTTCCAGAGACACGTGCAGCAAATAACCCATGGCCAGAGTGGCCGAGAGTCCTGAAGACGGATTACGGTCAGCAGGAGGCAATCGCGAAGTTTGGACACGATCCACGTATCTATGAGACAACCGTAAAAGAGATCGTGAAGAACAAGGATGGTCAGGTCTGTGCAGCAAAATGTGTGAAGCTTGCATGGGAGAAGGATCCAGAGACTGGACGTATGAACATGAAGGAAATCCCGGACAGCGAGTACACGATCGAGTGTGATCTGATTTTGATTGCAGCCGGATTCCTCGGTACACAGAAATATGTGGCAGATGCGTTCGGTGTGAAGCTGAATGCGCGCACGAATGTGGAGACAGCTCCGGGCGAGCACAAGACGAATGTGGACAAGGTGTACACATGTGGCGATATGCACCGTGGACAGTCGCTGGTTGTATGGGCGATCCGCGAGGGACGTGACGCAGCGAAGGAAGTTGACACATTCCTCAACGGCTACTCAAATGATTTCTAGAGGCATGTTTGCCAACCTATGAAAATTTAATAAGAATTGCACACAGTAATATAAAGCCATCTACAGACGCGCTTTCGCTCACTTCCGCACATAACAGACACTAAGCTCTGGAGAAACAATTTTTCAAATTGTCCCTCCAATCGCTAAGTGCTGATGTGCTCCAATGGTCTGTTGATGGCTTATATTATGTGTGCAATTCATATTATCGTATCGAAGGTTGGCAAACATGCATGCACACATTCTCATTTATGATTGTGCGGACGTGCCAATTCTATTCAGAATGAGTGCCACAACCTTGAAGTATGGAGAAGATATAGAATTATTAGTGCGGTTTATGCGCATCTGTCCCCTTAAGGTCTGGGTATGAGAAAACCCGTATAAAAATTGGCAAGTGATAATCGTGCAGGAAGCGATATGTTTGTAACCTAGAATTACTTAGTGTTCTTTTGATACATAAGCAATACCTGAACACGACGTTCAGCTAAGCCGCCACTGAGCCACGGATGGCGAATTGGCGGCGGTTGCGTATTAAGCATATATCTTAATTAAGAACACTTAGTAATTCTTGGTTGAAATACATTGCTTCTGCATGATATCACTTGCCAATCTATTATACGGGTTTTACTTCCCATAAACCTTCGTCAGATGCGAAACATCCAAATAGTCCGCGATGCCGTCCGCGTAGTCCGTTGGAACTTCCCCGGCGACGAGCGGTTTCAGATACGCAATCATTTCTGCGGTCACGTCGTGGTGGTCAGGCGTGATCCAGGAGACAGGCACTTCCTTTGCCTGATTTGCAACTTCACTGACCGGAGTATTGGAAAGCTCGTAGGTGTATGGAGCATTCGACAGACGATGCAGACTTACCATCTGTGCGCTTTCTCCGTTCTTGGCGAGAACAACCGCATGCTTGCCGGAGAGGAACGACTCCGTTAAGTCTGTCATACTTGCCATGTGTCCGGCACAACGCTGCAGAACATTGACTTCGACGGAACGAACCTTGATGCCGAGCTTTTCCTTTACAAGGTATTCCAGTGTCTTTCCGGCACCGCTCAACTGTGCATGTCCGAACTTGTCAGCGGCAGCATTGGTAGCAGAGATGTAGTTGCCGTCCTTGTCGCGGATACCTTCAGAGACAGCGACGATGACATTCTTGTATTTCTTTACCATTTCCTTTAAGTCTGTGATGAACTGCTCCTTGTCGAAGGCAACCTCCGGCAGGTAGATCAGATGTGGTGCAAGGCTGAATTCATTTCTTGCAAGCACAGAAGCAGCAGTCAACCAGCCGGCATCCCGTCCCATGATCTCGATGATATTGACACTTTCCAGATCGTAAATATAGGTGTCATAGGCAATCTCACGGATGGAACTTGCAATGTATTTGGCAGCAGAGCCAAAGCCTGGTGTATGGTCTGTCATGATCAGATCGTTGTCGATCGTCTTTGGCACACCGATGATGCGGATATCATTGCCGATGGAAGCCGCGTAAGCAGAGAGCTTGGCAACCGTATCCATGGAATCGTTTCCGCCGATATAGAAGAATGCACCGATGTTCATTTCCTCAAAGATGGAGAAGATTTCTTCGTACATAGAAACGTCGTCCTTCATATCTGGCAGCTTGAACCGGCAGGAACCGAGGTACATGGCTGGTGTGCGTGCAAGCTTCTGGATGAATGTGTCATCCTTGTCTGACAAATCCAGAAAATGTTTCTTCAGCACGCCCTGAATTCCGTGAATCGCACCATAAATTTTATCATATATTCCAAAATCTCTGGCAGCGGCAACAACGCCGGCAAGAGATGCATTGATAGCGGCTGTTGGTCCGCCAGACTGTGCAACGATACAGTTTTTACTCATGATAACTCCTTATTCTACTTTAAATATAATCATTTGGTATCAGACGTAAAGAATGATTTCGATTATAGTTGATTTACGCCATACAAAATTATATTAGCATATTCATACAGGGATAGCAAACCTAAAATCCGCGAATCTATGCATCGTCGAAAAGTGATAAAAAATTCTAAAAAAAACGAGAAATCCAAAAAATTTTATATAATATTCAAAAATTTTCAATTTCAATCAAATCTGATCTTATGTATTATAATGACATAAACAAAAGAAGAGAACTTCAAAAAAAGAAGTTACCCCCCTCTCCCCCCTTTTTATGTGACAAAGCTGCGTGATCCATTCTCTCCCCTCTTTTTGGATTTCGCAGCTTTGTGTATAGTTAGACATAATTCGGGATGGGGTGGAAAGCATTTGCCCAATGTGGTATATATATGGTAGAATATGTGATGTTGGAGAATTCCAGCGGATATACGGATAAATATGAAATATGTAAAAGCATTACATATAAAGAAGGAATTAAGAAAGGTGGTACGCAGGCTATGAAGATTTTAGTAACAGGTGGCGCCGGATATATCGGAAGCCATACATGTGTGGAGTTGCTTGAGGCAGGCTATGATGTTGTGATCGTCGATAACCTTTACAATGCAAGCGAGAAGGCAGTTGACCGGATCGGACAGATCACAGGCAAGACGCCGACATTTTATGAGGCAGATATCCGGGATTATGAGAAAATGACAGAGATATTTGCTAAGGAACAGCCAGATACCGTGATTCATTTCGCAGGACTGAAGGCAGTTGGTGAGTCTGTGCGGAAACCACTGGAATATTATGAGAATAACATCGCAGGTACATTGAATCTGTGCAAGGTTATGCGTGAGAATGGCTGTAAGAATATTATCTTCTCATCTTCTGCAACTGTGTACGGCAATCCAGCCTTTATCCCTATCACAGAGGAATGTCCAAAGGGCGTTTGTACAAACCCTTATGGCTGGACAAAGCATATGTTAGAGCAGATCCTGACAGATATCCAGTTTGCAGATCCAGAATGGAATGTGATCCTGCTTCGTTACTTCAACCCAATTGGTGCACATAAGAGTGGTCTGATCGGAGAAGATCCAAAGGGTATCCCGAACAACCTGCTTCCATATGTAGCACAGGTAGCAATCGGCAAGCTTCCTTGCGTGGGTGTGTTTGGCAATGATTACGATACACCGGATGGTACAGGTGTCCGTGATTATATCCATGTTGTTGATCTTGCGAAGGGACATGTGGCAGCGATCAATAAGATCAAGGAGAATCCGGGCGTCAAGATTTATAACCTTGGAACAGGAAAGGGATACAGCGTACTTGATGTGATCCATGCGTTTGGCAAGGCGTGCGGCAAGGAGATCCCATATGAGATTAAGCCTCGTCGTGCTGGTGATATTGCAACCTGCTATTCCGATGCAAGCCTTGCAAAGAAGGAGCTTGGATGGGAAGCACAGTATGATATTGATGAGATGTGTGCAGATTCATGGAAGTGGCAGTCTATGAATCCGGATGGCTATAATACACCAGAAAAGTAAAAATTTACTAAAAATATTAAAAAGTAGGAAAGCAACCGTGTTAAGCGGTTGCTTTTTTTGCCTATTCGCGGTACAATTCGTATAATTGTGTGAAAAAATAAGGATTGAATGCCGATATTATAAGTTGGGTTTACTTATATATCGGAGGAATTTGAATGAGAAATAGAACAGACGATAAGAATTAGGGCTTTACATTGAACGCAAAGAACTGTCTGACTGCAGCACAGACAGAGTTCATAGAGTTGTATGCGAAAAATGATACAACAATTATTGGATCCGAAACAAAATAAATTTACTGTAAATGGCGAGCAGATTGATATGCAGTTTTACTTTGTAGCAGCACCAGATAGTAATATGAGTAATAATTGGAATATATTGAAAGATTATTTAAATGTCATGCAATAGTAAAATGAGGGAGATATAGATGGCAGATTTTGCGAAAGAAAATCAATTTACACCCGATCAGCAGGCAGAGATTGATGCAGGCATCAAGGACAACATTGATGTGTCCATCTATGCAAAGCCGGAATTTCTTGCAATTCAGATGCATGAGATTCGGATTGGCCTTGTGGAGCAGATACCGGTCTCTTATTATGCGGACAGCCGGTATGATTGGTTTCAGATGGAAGAAATCCGTAAGGGACTGGAGATGTCTTTGGATGTCAGTAAATACGCAGATCCCGAGATCTCTTTTGATAGGATGCGCCAGATTCGGAAAGGGCTGGAAGCAGGCATTGATTTATCGGATAAAAAGAATATGGCTGCGGGGGTTCTGCAGCAGTTAAGAAAGGCGACACTGGAGCATATCGATTTATCTGTATATATCAATAACGGGTTTGATGAAGACCAACTGCATCAGATCCGGTTGGCAAAGAAAAATGGTGTAGATATTGATTCCTATGTGATACCGGATTTCCGGGGAATCTCGATTCGTGAGATTCGATTAGGATTGGAGCATCATATTGATGTGTCTGTGTATGCGAGCAGAGAATACACGTGGCAGCAGATGCGTGAGATCCGGTTAGGACTGGAAAAACATTTGGATGTAGAACAATATAAGAATGTGTTATATTCATGGCAGCAGATGCGGGAAATCCGGTATGGACTCGAAGAAGGCATGGACGTCAGCTATTACCGTAGCTTTATGTACACGACAAAGCTGATGCGGCAGCGCAGACTGGATTTGCTGGAAAAGACGAAAATGCCGATCCAGAATGTAGAAGCAGTGAAGAAACGATTTTCCTGTTTTGATATGTTGCTTAATCAGAGTGGTATGGAGGCAATCGTCATACTTCCAAATCCGGGAGTTCCGATAGCGCAGGATGAGGTGCTTTCGGCGATTAAGGAGGCAGATATCAAAAAAGGTGTTGACTATGCGGTTGTCAAAGCAATCTGCGATGGTACGACAAGTGGCGATATCGTAACACTGGCAAAAGGCGTGATGCCACAGGCAGGCGCAGATGGCTGGTATGAATTCTTCTTTGATACGAATGTAAAATCCAATCCGGTTTTGATGGAAGATGGTTCCGTGGATTATCAGAATGCAAAATGGTTTGAACTGGTGAAGAAAGGGCAGACGGTTGCTGTCTACCATGAAGCACAGGAGGGAACACCGGGTTATACAATTATGGGAGAATCCCTTGCGACAAAGAAGGGTAAGGAGAAGCCAATCCTGACAGGAAGTGGTTTCCAGATATTGGAAGATAAGAAGACATATATTGCGATGGAAAATGGAAAGATTGAGCTGAAAGATAACCGGCTTGTGATCTCCAGCGTATTAGTGTTAGATGATGTGACATGTGCAACCGGAAATGTTGATTTTGATGGTTCCATCTATGTACGTGGCAATGTTGGACAGGGTGTGAGTATCCATGCGACAAGAGATGTGCTGGTAGATGGATATACCGAATCTTCGGTAATCGAGGCTGGTGGCGATATCATATTGAAAAAGGGTAACAATGCATCCGGACGCGGTTTCCTGCGGGCAAATGGCGATGTGATGGGCATGTTTTTCGAGTCCGCACGCGTATGGGCAGGTGGAAAGGTCAGTGCGAATTATTGTCTGCGGAGTGAGATTCATGCAGGTACCCGGATCGAGATATCAGGACGAAATGGTGTACTTGCTGGAGGACTGGCGCAGGCGCAGAATCTGATACAGGCAACTAACATCGGAAATGAGGCGAGTCTTGCTACACGGCTTGTGCTTGGAAATAAGGACAAAAATGTGCAGATGCAGGTAGACCTGCAGGGTAGGGAGAAAAAGGTTTCACAAGAACTTCGATTATTGCTGAATGCATATCAGGAGTTCCGGAAGAAGTTTGAACCTGTGATACGAAATGTACATCCGACCTATTTAAAACTGGAGGATGCAATTTATACAAAGAAAACAGAATTGGAGGAATTAAAGAAGAGGAAAGACGCAGTGGAGAAAGAACAAAAGAAACAAAAATCTGCGAAGGTAGTCGTTACCGGGAATTTGTATTCCGGTGTCAGCGTGGAGATTAATGGTGTGATTTGGCGTTCAGAACCAATGCGGAACGTGTATCTGGTGAGTAGAGGAAATCGTATCGGATCGTTACGGAATGTGTAAACGAAGGAGAAGCAAATGAGAAATAAAATTTTGATAGTGGATGATGTTGATATAAACCGCGAGATACTGCGTTCAATCCTGGAAGATGAATATACGATTCTGGAAGCTGAAAATGGAAAACAGGCACTTGAGATTGTAGATCAGGAAGCAAAAAATATGGCTGCAATTCTGTTGGATCTGGTCATGCCGGAGATGGATGGGACGCAGGTGCTGGAAGAGCTGAACCGACGCGAGGTGATCGGAAAGGTTCCGGTTCTGGTTATCAGTGGAGATCATACGGTGGAGGTACAGAAGAAGTGCTTTGAGCTTGGAATTTCCGATTTTATTGCGAAGCCATTTAACAATGCGATTATTAAGCAGAGAGTTAAAAATACAGCTGAATTTTTTGATTATAAATTAAAGCTGGAAGACAAGGTGGCTGAGCAGACGAACGTATTGCGGAAAGCATATCGCACCTTGCAGATCCAGGCAGAGCATCTGAAGAAGAAGAACCAGCAGATCATTGAAATGCTTGGTACGGTTGTCGAGTATCGAAGCACAGAAAGTGGAGAGCATATCCAGCGAGTAAAGGGATACACCCGGATTCTTGCAGAGGCAGTAATGGAGGATTATCCAGAATACGAACTGACAAAGGAGAAGATTGATATCATTGAGTCTGTCAGCGCTTTGCATGATATTGGAAAGATTGCGATTCCAGACCGTATTTTATTGAAGCCGGGCAGACTGACATCAGAAGAGTTTGAATATATGAAGTCCCATACGATCCGTGGATGTGAACTACTTGATTCCATCAAGGAGGATTGGAACGATGACACGATGAAATATGCGTATGAGATCTGCCGCCATCATCATGAGCGTTATGATGGTAAGGGATATCCAGATGGTTTAGTTGGTGATGAGATTCCAATCTGCGCCCAGCTTGTATCAGTTGCGGATGTATACGATGCACTTGTCAATGAGCGGTGCTACAAGGATGCGTTTTCAAAGGAAGATGCATATCGGATGATTATCACCGGAGAATGTGGTGTATTTTCACCGAAGCTGATGGAGTCGTTTAGAAAGGTACGTCCAGCATTCGAAAAACTTGCCAATAAGAGTTTCCGAAAATAAGAGCATACTTGATAAAAACAAGTAAAATAGCACAAAATACAGAAAAAGAGAAGTGAAAATACGTTTTCACTTCTCTTTTTCTAGTACAACTTAAAAACATGTGGAGATTTTACAATCTCACTTTATTATATTAAATAAAAGCTGCATATGTGCTTGATAATCATAAGTAAAACGATTAATTTGCTTGATATAAATATAAATATTGATATTTTGACTGGAAAAAACTGTTTGACAAATTAATTTTATTAAGTATAATGACAACATGTTGAGTAAGGAAAGCTAGCGGACTTAACAAAAAGAAAGAAACAAAAAGAGGAGGAAATGATTATGACAGAAGAAATTATGAATGCGATTTCAAGTGAAGTCTACGGCGTCTGGTTCTTGATCGGTGCGGCACTGGTGTTCTGGATGCAGGCAGGTTTCGCGATGGTGGAGGCAGGATTTACCAGAGCGAAAAATACTGGTAACATCATCATGAAGAACCTGATGGACTTCTGTATCGGTACCGTGATGTTTATCCTGATCGGTTTCGGTTTGTTCTTAGGTGAGGATGTGGCAGGTATCTTTGGTAAGCCTGGATTTGATATCTTCACAAATTATGCAAATTTTGATTGGTCAAACTTCGTATTTAACTTAGTGTTCTGTGCTACGACAGCAACGATCGTATCCGGAGCGATGGCAGAGAGAACAAAGTTCTTATCCTACTGTGTATATTCCGCAGTAATCTCCGCAGTCATATATCCGATTGAAGCACACTGGACATGGGGCGGCGGCTGGTTGTCTAAGATGGGCTTCCACGATTTCGCCGGTTCCAACTGTATCCACATGGTTGGTGGTATTTGTGCCCTGATCGGTGCAGCAATCCTTGGACCACGTATTGGTAAGTTCAAGAAGCAGAAGGATGGAAGCATCAAGGTTGGCGCATTCCCAGGACATAACTTGGCACTTGGTGCACTTGGTGTATTTATCCTGTGGCTTGGCTGGTATGGATTTAATGGTGCAGCCGCAACATCAGTTCCGCAGCTTGGTGCGATATTCACAACAACAACGATTGCTCCTTCCGTTGCAACAGTCGTATGTATGATCTTTACATGGATCCGTTATGGTAAGCCGGATGTATCTATGTGTCTGAATGCATCTCTGGCAGGTCTGGTAGCGATCACAGCACCATGTGATGTTGCAGATGCGACTGGCGCAATTGTTATCGGTGCGGTATCCGGTGTACTCGTAGTATTTGGTGTATGGCTGCTTGATAACAAACTCCGTGTCGATGATCCGGTTGGTGCCGTAGCCGTTCACATGATGAATGGTATCTGGGGTACGATCGCAGTTGGACTTTTCGCAACAGACAGTACACCTACCTATTCTCTTGCAGATGCAAATGGTGACAAATTACTTGGCCTTTTCTATGGTGGTGGATTCAAGCTCCTTGGTATCCAGTTAACAGGTATGCTTGCAACAGCCGCATGGACAGCCGTTACAATTACAATCACATTCCTGATTATCAAGAAGATCTTCGGTCTGCGTGTATCCGCAGAGGAGGAAATCACAGGTCTGGATGCAACCGAGCATGGCTTGGAGACAGCTTATGCAGGATTCATGACATATGGCGATCACATCAGCAGCGATGGCACGACAACGGTATCAACTCCTGCGATTCCGGAGAATGCAGTCCCTGAGGATGAGGCAGTTCCGGTTCAGGTTATGAGTGGTGGCACAGGTGTTGCTTCGGATGTCAAGCTTACAAAGATTTCTATCATATGTAAGCAGAATAAGTTTGAGGATCTGAAGAATGCTTTGAATGATGCCGGTGTAACAGGTATCACAGTCACACAGGTACTTGGATGTGGTGCCCAGAAGGGTCAGACAAAGTACTACCGTGGTGTTAAGATGGATATGACATTGCTTCCAAAGGTAAAGGTGGAAGTCGTTGTCAGCAAGGTTCCGGTTGCTACCGTTGTAAAGGCAGCAAAGAAGGCGCTTTATACTGGTAGCATCGGTGATGGCAAGATCTTTGTCTATGGTGTTGAGAATGTAATCAAGGTTCGTACCGGAGAAGAAGGCTACGATGCTTTGCAGGGAGAAAACTAAATCATTTCCTTACATATAAAGAAAGGCGTCTTGCATGTGATGTGCAAGGCGCCTTTTGCTATAAGGTTTCACCGGATACAAGATGATTCAGGAAACATGAACCCTTTGCTGAATCCATGCATTGTAGATTTTGAATGGCTTTTCGAACAGTGGCTGTGCAAGTATGATCACGAGAATTATCGCGATGATAAGCCATAAAATATTTGCCCATCCATGAAAATGCTGATACAGGAACGGATATGTCTCCACGTATTCCAGATAGAAGAGAACCGGACGATGGAAGAAATAAATCGACATGGATTCTTTTCCGAGAGCATCTAAATGGAATATCTTATGCCTTGGGATGATACTTAAAATACATACACCAATAATAAATGTGATCATATATGCGGATAGCCGGAATAAAATACCGACCTCACCAGCATCGTCCAACAGGGCTTCATATGAACTTCTGCCGGTGAAGAAGCGGCGGAAGATGTAAAAACTGTCAATATTTAAACGGCAAATAATAAAAAATGCAAGGACGGTCACCGGTGCAAGAATCTGCATAACCGGACGGTGAAGCTGGTATTCTAATTTGTTCACATTGCACATCCACCCGAGCACAAACCATGGGAAGAATACAAGACACCGGGAAAAAGCAAATACATCCCCGATTCCGTTGTCATAGCCAGCCAGAAGTGCAGCCAAAACTGCGATGGCTAAGATTTTGCGCTTATCGACATGGCGAAGCAGATAGGCACATGTATAGAATACACACATGGCGAAAAGGTACCACGGAACGCCGTCGGTTTTCACAAGTGAAAATGTAAGTCCGGGACTGGTCAGCCGTTGGAATGGAAAGATCAGCAGCTTCAACAGGACATACAGACCTGCAAAATTCGCAAGTTTTTTGCAGAAGCGTTCCTTTGTCTGAATCGCATGCTCGCACATCAATCCACTTGCAAATACAAATAAAGGCATGTGAAAACTGTAAATAAACAAAAATAAAGATTTACACATGTTGGAATGATAATCAATTCCGCTCTCTAAAAAATGTCCAGCGACAACACAGATGATCAAAAATCCTTTTACATTGTCCAGCCAGATGTTCCGTTTTTGCGTAGACATAGAAAGAACTCCTTTTCCATATAATCAATTACAGGCAATAAAAGCCGTCGTTTATAGTAGTCTTGTCGGGGTGAAAAGTCAATAGAAAATCATTGTGCAAAATGTCCTCTTTTTTTCATGAAAGCGCAAATCCATTGGTAAATACTTAAGAAAATCCCAAAAAGCCTTGCAAATTCAAGGAAAGTGGCGTAATATCATGTCAACAAAAGAAATCAAAGACAACATAGTATTACTAAAAAATATACATACATATTTACGGAGGAATGGATCATGGCAGTAAAGAAAGCAACAGTTGATGCAACTATGGCAAAGGTAGAAGCTGCAAAGGCAGCAGCTCCAGCTAAGGAAGAAGTAAAGAAAGCAGCAGCTCCAGCAAAGAAGGCAGCACCTGCAAAGGCAGCAGCTCCAGCTAAGAAGGAAGAGCCAGCAAAGAAAGCAGCAGCTCCAGCAAAGAAAGCAGAGCCAGCAAAGAAGGCAGCAGCTCCAGCTAAGAAAGCACCTGCAAAGAAAGCAACTCCAGCTAAGGCAACCGCTCCTAAGGCAGTAAAGCTTTTTGTTGAGTATCAGGGTGGTCAGGTTTCCACACAAGATATCGCAGCAAAGGCAGCAGAGGCAAGTGGAAAGAAAGCAATCAAGGAGTTGAACGTATACTATCAGCCAGAGACAAATATGGTATACTATACAGCAGATGGAACAGAGGGTTCTTTCTCATTATAATTTGTATTCCCAAAACCTTTCATAAAAAAGAAGCACTCGATGAAATTGACCGAGTGCTTCTTTTTTATCAAGACGAAGGGTGTTAAATTCCCTTCGCTTTTGCAATGCAGGCTTTCATGGCGTCCATGACAGCCCCGCGGAATCCTTTTTCTTCTAAGACACGAACCGCTTCGATAGTGGTTCCGGCAGGAGAGCATACCATATCTTTGAGTTCTGCAGGGTGCTTTCCAGTCTCTAAAACCATCTTTGCACTTCCGAGTACCGCCTGGGCTGCGAATTTATATGCCTGTGCCCGTGGCATACCATCGGCTACTGCTGCATCAGCCATCGCTTCGATAAACAGAAATACATAAGCTGGCGAACTGCCGCTGACAGAGACAACAGCATCCATCAGGGATTCAGGGATTGCCTCGGCAAGTCCAAAGCTACTCAGTAATTTCAATACATATGCAAATTCATCTTCTGTGACAAGGTTGTTCTTGCAGACACCTGTGATGCCTTCTCCGACAAGGGCTGGTGTATTTGGCATGGTACGAACCAGTTTAATATCTTTGCTGAATAAAGATTCAATCCGTGAAATGGTCTGTCCGGCAGCAATGGCAACTATGATTTTGTCATCGGTAACACTGTCTTTGATTTCTTTGATGACTGTTTCATAAAGATATGGTTTTACAGCAAGAAAAATGATATCGGATTCTATAGCAACAGTCTCATTGTCTAAGGTGGTGCGGATACCATACTGCTCAGAAAGTGTATCCAGTGTGACCTGGGTTTTCGCACTGGCAATCAGGTGGCTGGCAGGAACCAGACCGGAAGAGATAATTCCGCCAATCATGGCACGACCCATATTACCGCTTCCGATAAAACCAATTTTTTTATCTAACATGATGCATTCTCCTTTTATGAAAGGGGATATCCCAGATGCTACTGGAATATCCCCTTTGATATTGTTTAAGTATAAGTTTAATTAGAAATCTGTTAAGTCAGCAGCTCTTCTCTCTAAGAAAGCACTCATGCCTTCTTTTTTATCATGGGTAGAGCAGGTTACGCCAAACAGGTTAGCTTCCATTTCAACAGCATTCTTGATATCCATATCATATCCGTTGTTGATAGCAGCTTTTGCGATAGATACTGCATAGCTTCCTTTAGAGATAATTTTCTCTGCCATAGCTTTTGCGGTTGGCATTAATTCTTCTTTTGCAACAACTTTGTTTACAAGTCCGATGCGGTATGCTTCGTTTGCATCGATGTTATCGCAGGTGAAGATCATTTCTTTTGCACGTCCCATGCCAACAAGACGGGCAAGTCTCTGTGTACCACCGAATCCTGGGATGATTCCAAGACCACACTCAGGCTGTCCGAATACTGCGTTGTCAGAAGCAATACGGATATCACATGCCATAGAAATTTCGCATCCGCCACCTAAAGCGAATCCATTAACAGCAGCGATAGTTACCTGTCTCATATTCATTAATTTAAAGAATGGAACAGAAGCTTTCATACCGAATGCTCTTGCTTCAGCAGCAGAGAAGTTAACCATCTCAGCGATGTCAGCACCAGCAACGAAAGATTTGAATTCGTTACCTTTCTTATCAGCACCACCGGTTAAGATAACGACTTTGATATCGTCTCTTCCTTCGATTTCGGTAAGAACAGTGTTCAGTTCATCCAATGTTTCGGAATTCAATGCGTTTAATGCTGCAGGTCTAGTAATAGTAAGAACTGCAATTTCGTTTTCAACTGTTAAAGTTAAGTTGTTCATGAAATAGGACCCTCCTGATTGATAAATTATTAACAATGTTTCAATACTTATAATGGTATAACTTTTGGAGGGATTTGTCAATAAAAACTGGTATTTTACAGGGATTGTGCTACAATAGGAAAAGACTTGTCATGTGATTACGCAATGGTTTTTGTGAGGAAGCGGATTTTTGGAATTTTAAGCAGCTTTTCTATAAGATTTTTTATTGAAAGCAGAATGTATACAATTCTAAAAAGTGCTTTTTTCTTATTGTTGTCTGTTTTACCACCTGCTTTGACCGGATGCCTTTTGTGGTCCGTCTGTTACGGATATCTAAGGCACCTTTAAGCAGCTCTAGGCATTTCTGCTTATAAAGCTGTTTTCCGGCAACCGGCGCATAGTCACATCCGTGCTCCAATGCGCCTTCCTGGCACATCCATGTGCCAGGATTGCCAGTTGACAAAAGAAATGCCAAGAGCTGCTAGCAAGGCACCTAAATGATATCCGTAATCAGGCGAACCGCAGAAGGCATACTGTCAAACATTGGAAAAACAGGCATTATCCCAAGAGAAAAAAGCACTTTTTTAGAATTGTAGCATTCTGATTTCTAAAAAGGCTATAGAAAAGCTGCTTAAAATTCGAAAACCACTGCTTCTAAAAAATAATTGCGTAATTACATGACAGGACTTGTACAAAGAGAGGTCAATGAAAATGAAAGATACAAAATCATACTTATCAAAAATCGTACAGGATATGCCGGATTCCGGAATCAAGGATTTCTTTGATGTGGCAAATACCATGGAAGGCGCACTTTCACTGGGTGTAGGCGAACCGGATTTCCCGACACCGGAGCATGTAAGAGAGGCAGCGATTGCTTCTATAAAAAAGGGGGATACCAAATACACCGATAACCGCGGAACCGTAGAGCTGCGTGCAGCGGCAGCGGATTACCTGACAAAATTTGATTTGCATTATGATAAACAGGATGAAATACTGATTACTATGGGAGCCAGCGAAGGAATTGATTTAGCTCTTCGGACACTGGTGAATCCGGGAGAGGAAGTCTTAGTGGCAGAACCTTCCTACGTTTCCTATATTCCATGTATTGAATTATGTGGCGGTGTTCCGG
>ERZ779671.732-NODE-732-length-15860-cov-2.006390_pt1 | contig 15860 bp, 18 predicted proteins | sample MGYA00511074_ERZ779671 | MGnify/ENA primary metagenome ERZ779671 (study PRJEB29588, sample SAMEA2158454) | human gut metagenome | biome: human gut; feature: human-associated habitat; material: faeces | place: Denmark | collected 2008/2010 ... | reverse complement strand
ATAATATTTGCCACGAGCCGATAGATATCCATGATCCGATCCGGAACGCCAAGAACAGCGGTTTCCTTCCAGAGGAACGGGAATGGATGACACGTTTCTTATCGGCAGGCTTTATCGATACTTTCCGTTTGCTGAATCCGGAGAAACAAGAATATACGTGGTGGAGTTATCGTTTTAATTCCAGGGCGAAAAATAAGGGATGGCGTATTGATTATTGCATGGTTAGCGAAGCGATGAAGTCTAGGGTGAAAGCGGCTTACATATTAAATGATGCCGTACATTCAGATCATTGCCCGGCGGTGCTAGAAGTAAAATAATCAGACTCGGCAGACAGGGCCCTTTGCCACCCTAATGGCAGAGCTCTGCCAATAGGAGAAAAAGGATTTGCAGAGCAATATGCTGTAAATTAATATATTACGCTTCGTGTCTATCAGCTAAAAATGACAGTCTTATTCTTATAGGCCAGTATCTTCCGCTCGATATGTTTTTGTACGGCACGGGATAAAACGATCTTCTCCAAGTCTTTTCCTTTATTCACCAACTCGCTGATCGTGTCCTTATGCGTGATACGTACGACATCTTGCTCGATGATCGGGCCGGCATCCAACTCGGTCGTAACGTAATGACTGGTAGCACCGATGATCTTCACGCCCCGCTCAAAAGCCGCATGATACGGTTTTGCCCCCACGAAAGCCGGAAGGAAAGAGTGATGGATATTTATGATGCGGTTCGGATACTCGTTAATCATTTGTTCTGAAATCACTTGCATATAACGTGCCAGCACGATAAAGTTTACCTTGTGCTCCGCCAGCAAAGCCAGTTCCTTTTGTTCTTGCTCCTCTTTCGTCTCTTTCGTGATCGGGAAATGATAGAAGGGGATGCTGAATCGCTCGGCTACATGCGCCAAGTCCTTATGGTTGCTGATAATCAAAGGAATCTCCACGTTCCATTCTCCCGCCGTATAGCGTGCCAGCAAATCCTTTAGCTCCCACTCGATCCGCATAAAAAGATATTCTCCACATGGTCTACATACTGATCCAAATAAATGATATTACCTTTATTTACGGTAAAAAAATTCGTTACATCCGCCAAAATACCCGGCGTATCGGGGCAATGCAACAGTAGTTTTGCTGTACTCATATCAGATACTCTTATTTGTTAACCTAAATCATCAAATTGAAATCGCAAATGTAGCATATTATTATTAATCGCAAATAAATAATAGCAAAAAGTTTAATAGAAAAGGGATTTGCTAAATATTAGTGTATTCAAGATCAACTCTTTACGGCTAAAAAATAACCGGGACATAACAATAAAATCAAACTTTTTCTTTAACATTGCACTCGCTTAAAAACCATATATACCTAAGATTCTATTATTTAATTATTTATATATGAGACAACTACTAATTTGTATTTTCGCATTATTCGCATGCGTATATTGCGCAAACTCTCAAGTCAGAGGCAATGAGATCCGTGTCGTCGTTTCGCCGGATCATGCGGATTGGACTTATGATCTAAATGAGCCTTGTTCTTTCACGATTCAAGTTTATACGGCCCAGAATCTATTGAAAGACGTAACGATCGACTATTCTCTCGGGCCGGAAATGTACCCGGAAGAAACCAAGGAAAATGTCCTGCTGAAAGAAGGAAAGCTAACCGTAAAAGGGCGTATGAAACACCCCGGCTTCTATCGTTGTAAAGTAAAAGCCCATGTAAATGGCAATACCTACGAAGGACTAGCGAACGCCGCCTACAGACCGGAGCAAATCCTTCCTACGGCCGAGAATCCTTCCGACTTTGACGCTTATTGGATAGCCGCAATAGAGAAAGCCCGTCGCACTCCCTTGCGACCAACCATGGTGCTGCTTCCGGAGCGTTGCACCGAAACAGTCAACGTATATCATGTTAGTTTCCAGAATGTTCGTCCCGGATCACGTACCTATGGCATTCTTTGTATGCCGAAAAAAGAGGGAAAATATCCGGCGTTGCTACGTGTGCCCGGCGCAGGAATCCGTCCGTATTATGGGGATGTGACAACCGCCGAGAAAGGTGCGATCACTTTGGAAATCGGTATTCATGGCATTCCAGTCACCATGACGCAGGATTATTACGATAAGCTCTTCAACGGCGCTTTATGGGAATATTGGAAAATGAATAATGACAATCGAGACGCTTTTTATTACAACCGGGTCGTACTAGGCTCTATCCGTGCGGTCGATTTCCTATGCGGTTTGCCGGAATACAATGGCAAGTCTCTCGGCGTAACCGGTTCCAGCCAAGGGGGAGCTTTATCCGTTATAACAGCCGCCTTACATAAGCAAGTTACTTTCTTCGCCGCCGTTCATCCGGCCATGTGCGATCATTCCGCCTTCCTACAGCATCGTGCCGGAGGATGGCCTCATTATTTTTATAACCAGGCTTCTCCAAATAAAGAGGAAATACACGTATCACGTTATTATGATGTGGTTAATTTCGCACGCCGCCTCTCTATTCCGGGATGGTTCAGTTGGGGATATAATGATGAGGTCTGCCCGCCAACATCCATGTATTCCGCCTATAATAGTATAACTTCCCCAAAAGAATTACATCCTTATTTGGAGACAGGACATTATTGGTACCAGGAACAATATGACGAATGGAATAATTGGTTGTGGAAACAATTAGGGATTATTTTGTAAAAAAGCAATACTGTTTTAGCGACAAAAGTATATTGTTTTAAAATAAAAAGAGCATTGTTTTATGATTAAAACAATGCTCTTTTTTTACATCATATATTTCTCTAAAAACGACTTCTATTCCTGTTTCTTATTAACGGGAAATATCCAACGCTCCAATCAATTCTTTTACCGATTTAAAACCATGCCGGTCGCAATAATCATTCATCCCGTCAATCACTTTTATAGAGACCGTTGGATCCACGAAATTATAGGTTCCTATCTGGATAGCGGTAGCGCCCGCCAACATAAATTCTACGGCATCTTTCCAGTTTGAGATACCTCCCAAACCTATAATTGGAATCTTTACCGCATGATACGTTTGCCATACCATACGTAGAGCTACAGGTTTTACGCAAGGCCCGGAAAGACCTCCAGTTATTGTAGATAATATAGGTTTACGTTTCTCTGCGTCGATGGCCATTCCAAGCATCGTATTAATTAACGAAACAGAATCCGCACCCTCCGCTTCAACAGCTTTAGCGATCTCTGTAATATCAGTTACATTAGGAGAAAGTTTTACAATAAGTGTCTTTGGATAAACCCTTCGAACAGCCTTAACAACCTCCCCCGCACCACACGTAGTAACGCCGAAAGCCATACCACCTTGCTTTACGTTCGGACAAGAAATGTTCAGTTCGATAGCGGGAATCCTATCTAACTCTGCGATCTTTTCCGCACACTCGACATACGTTTCAACCGAAGACCCACTCACGTTTACGATCATATTCGTATTGATGTCCTTGATCTCCGGATAAATATGCTCAGCGAAATAATCGGCGCCCTTATTCTGAAGCCCCACGGCATTCAACATTCCGGAAGGAGTCTCCGCCATTCTTGGATAATCATTACCTTCACGAGGTTGGATAGTGGTACCTTTCACGAAAATACCCCCCAAACGTGAAATATCCATGAAATCAGCATATTCTATACCATATCCGAACGTGCCGGATGCTGTCATTACCGGGTTTTTCAACGGTAAATTCCCAATGTTTACATTTAATTCAGCCATGACAATTTCTCAATATTAAATACGGGACCTTCTGTACATACACACACATTATGACCTTCCTTGTTTTTCTCTACGCAGCACAAACAAGCACCTATGCCACAAGCCATCGTGTTCTCAAGAGAAACCTCGCAAGAAATAGCTTCCGCACCTGCGTATTTCGCTACCGCCACCATCATTGGTTTAGGACCACAAGTATAAATCTGGTCAAATCGAACCTCTTTAAGGATCGTATGGTTAGTCACATACCCTTTCTCGCCTAGCGAACCATCTTCGGTTGTGATATAAACCTTACCAAATCTCTGGAATTCATCTAATTGCAATACATCATCCTTAGAACGAGCCCCAAGTAGAAAAGTAGGCTCAAAACCGGCTTCTTTTAAACAAGCTCCTAGATATAACATCGGAGCGGTTCCAACACCACCACCAATCAGCAAAAGTCTTTTGTTCTCCTGTTCCTTGGAAGGAATTGTAAAACTATTACCCAGTGGTAGCATTATGTTTACAATATCACCGGGACGGAATTCTGCCATTTTTCTCGTGCCATCACCAACAAGTTGAATCAATAACCACAACTCATTTTTAGACTTATCTACATAGTTGACAGAAATCGGACGACGTAAGAATGTTGTAGGAGAGTTTTCTACATGAACCTCTACAAATTGTCCGGGAAGCATCTCTGGAAGATTCCCATCCGAGGTTAACTTTAGCAGGCAATAATTTTTATGAAGGTGACAGTTTTCAGTTACCTTCATGTCTAAGATGTACTTCTTCATATACACGATTACTCAATTTATCCGCAAAGATACATGAATATAACGTATATACCGAACAGTTTACCTTAGTCTTTCTTGTTTTTTTCAGGGACGAAAGTATCAAACGTATTGTCGGAGTAAAATATCATTATTTTACTAACATTTTTAGAAGGCTTTTCTTGGCATATAACTTGCTCTACAACAGGTTGTTTCTGGATGTTTACAGGTGTCTCAACCCCAATTTCCTTGCGATTTTCGGCAACAACTTGTACATTGGGACGATTTTCAAGCATATTTGTAAACAAATTAGGTTCAGTTAACACATGTTCTCGGATCATTTCGCCTTTGCCAAACAATAGCCAGTCAGAATCAACATAAGTGAACCGTTCCAGTATTTTTAGCAGAACATCCAAACTCGGATTATTTCTCCCAGATATAATATGTGACATTGCCGAACGCTGTATACCGATCGATTCGGCAAATTTAGAAGGGGTAAGTCCTTCACGTTCCATTATTTTTAAAATACGATCTCTCATATTCATATATATCTTAAATTCTTACTAGAATACTGCCATTATGACCGTTTACTAAGATAAATGTCCATAAAGTAAACTGGATACAAAGATAAATCAATATTTCCATTTGTGCAATTTATTTTTATAAAACTAAATTGATACATATGTGTCACACCGATACATATGTGATGGGTAGAACTGTAAACCGTGTTCAAGAAGGAGGTATAGAGTATTTAGAAAAACTTTAGAAAAATAGCATATATATCTGATCTATATGTAAATATAATAATACATATAATGTATAGTTAGGGGGTTTTTATACGTTTGTAGACGAAAAAACATGTTTAGTTAATGTAAACAATCAATATTTCTATATAAAAAACTGGTTATTTATAATTTATAGCAAATCTTACGTGGATAAAGAAATATATAGTAATCCATGATTTATATTAGTAATGTAAACATGATACATTTGTAACGTCTATATAATGATTACAAAAACCACCAACATTTGTAATCTACTCAAATACTTTTATTGTATATATGATTGTAAACATCCATTCCTCGGTTATATTTGTATACAATATAATTTTACTCTATTTATTTTACTGCCAACTTGTCTATTTTTCCTTTAACGGATAATGAAGGCAATCTATGGCTATACCGATTATAGCTTTAAGTATGGATTTCTTGGAATTTTTGAGGAAGAAGTACGTGATTGAATAAATTTTAAAATCTCAGAGAGATAAAATATGCGTAATTAATTGATAAATAAACAAAAAGGCCTCTTTTTCCAGTTTGACTTTTTCATCATTCTAGGAAAAAAGGCCCTTTTGCCTGCACTAAGTCTATGATTTCTGTTTAATGTAAAATTTTGTAAAGTAATTCTTTTAGTAAATCTGCATCTGTCGCTGAAGAGTTTTCCACTCCCTTAGATCTTGCGTCAGTCGTTCGGATATCGCTGATCAAATTAAAAACTTTCATCGCTGGATAATTTTTCATCCCCAAAAGATAGTCCTTTACTTGATAAGTTCCCCGTAAACCAAGTGCGGTCATCAATCCTGATTCCGATCGATCCTTTGAATAATAACAAATCAGCAAGTTTGAAAAATAGTTAAATAATACAGGAAGTGTCATCTGTATCGGATTACTTTTAGGGTTTTTCTCAAAATACTGAGCGATCCGGTTAGCCTTTAATATATCCTTCATGGCAAGTGCCTTTATCAGCTCAAAGTTATTGTATTCTTTACTAATCCCTATATTTTGCTCGATCAATTCCGGGGTGATGCGTTTTGAGGCCTTTTCAGCCAAGATAATTGCCAGCTTATCTAATTCCTTATTGAGACGGTTTAAATCGTTTCCAAGGAAATCTGAGAGCATTTGAGCAGCTTTTGGATCGATACCGATAGAACGCTGTTGCATCAAAGAGGTGATAAAACTCGGCATTTTATAATCCGGGATCTTTTTTGACTCATATAAAATACCGTTTTTATCGGTTGCGGCCGCTAACGCACGACGGCGATCTAAAGTCTTATATTTGTAATTTATGACCAAAATAGTTGATGACAAAGGATTCTTCACATAACTGCTCAGCAACTCTATATCTCTCACTAATTGAGCCTCTCGAACAACGATCAATTGATATTCGGACATCATCGGAAAACGACGTGCCGCATTGATAATAGAAATAGCATCTGTATCTGCGCCGTATAGAATAATCTGATTGAAATCTCTCTCAGATTCCTCTAATACGCTTTTTAATAACAAATCTGTTATTTGATCGATGAAGAAAGGCTCTTCGCCCATTAACACATAAACAGGCTGAAACTTCCTTGCTGTTATATCCCTACAAATCTCCTCGAAAGTAATTTCTTTTTTTGCCATAAATTATGAGGTTTCGCTATTACCAACTAAAACGGATATGACGGATGGTTTTCTTACCATCCAAAATCTGTTGAAGAGCTTCAACTCCCAACATTACCTGTTCTCCTACAAATTGTTGAGTTACCTTCCGGTCACTCGCTTCTGTTTTTACACCATCTTCTTCCATCGGTTTATCCGATATCATCAACAATGCACCCGCAGGTATTTGGTTAGCGAATCCTTTAGGTGAAACTTCTACCCAACGTTCAGCAAGCTTCATACGTTCTTCATCGGTCAACATATATCCTTCACCGGAAGATCCATTAATAAATACTCCTTGCAGTCCGTTCTTTACTAACATCTTAGCATACGCTTCAATTGGTTCATAATTAACCTCTCCATTTTCATAAAACGGAGTAAAAGGGGCATTGATCAATCCAATAATCTTTTCCATGATCACGTATGGCGGAAGAAATGGCACGAAGCATTGAAAAAGCGGGCAATGAAGGTACCTCAGGTGGTAAATACTCATTCGACGTTCCCTCACCTCGGATCGCCGCTATTGGCAATACATAATCCCCTAATACATTCGCTCTTTTTAATCCTCCACATTTACCGAGGAAAAGCACCGCTTTGGGCATGACTGCTGACAATAAATCCATGATTGTAGCAGCGTTCGCACTTCCCATCCCAAAATTGATAATGGTAATCCCTTCTGCCGAGGCATTAGGCATCGAACTTTTCAATCCCAAAATCGGGACATTAAAATGATCCGCAAATATCTCGACATATTTAGTAAAGTTAGTGAGTAATATGTGCTTAGTGAAGTCTTCTAGCTTTCGCTCGGTATAACGAGGCAGCCAATTTTCTACGATTTCTTGTTTTGTTCTCATAAATAACTACCTTTGAGGTGCATTTTAGTTTAGAATATAAATAGCAAATATAGCAAATGCTCCCATTAAATCTACCAAAATTCTCAGTCAAAGTTACGGAGAAAGCAGGAAAGCCTTCTATTTGGGATCCTGTACGCCGAAAATTTGTCGCATTAACGCCAGAGGAATGGGTACGACAACATTTCGTGAACTATTTGGTCACGGAAAAAAGCTATCCTCAAGAACTTTTAGCGAATGAAGTAGCGGTAAAACTAAACGGAACATCCAAACGATGCGATACCGTTGCATACAATCGGTTTCTAGCACCTCTAATGATTATTGAATATAAAGCTCCACACATCGAGATAACAAGCGCAGTATTCGATCAAATCGTACGTTATAACATGGTCTTACACGTAAAATACTTAACCGTAAGCAACGGCATCCGTCATTTTTGTTGCAAAATTGACTATGAGAAACAGGCGTATGCTTTCCTCGAAGATATACCGGAATACAATCTATTGGAGAAAACCGTTTAATTATCTAAAATAACTCCCCCTTATCCTTCTATGCACTCGCACGGATCAGATAAGGGCTTACTCAGCCCAACCAGTGAGTAGTTCTATCTATTAGGAATTTACAATTTGCAGATAAGTCATCTTGTTCTATATACTCGACATCACCGGAAGTCTTAGAAGGTAGCACCATATCTGATACTTCTACCTCCTCATTTTCAAGGCTGGCAAACTTAAACAGATTATATATGCTTGATAGAAAGAGAAGAAAAAGAAACAGGAATGCCTTTGCGACACTTCCTGTTTTTTCTATATATTGAGTAGATTTCAAATCCATATCCCACGCATTAAAAGTTACATGGGCACAAACATAGCAATATTCGTCAAATAAACAAATATTTTAACACGAAAATTTTATTTCGTAAAGAGATAATCCTCCGGTTTTGCGATTCGTAAAATATATTCCGGAGTATTAGGGAGCCTTTTCGCATACAAAGTGACAGAATCACCCCTCTCAGGCATCGTAGAATTAGATTCCAACGATATCTGGTCAACATTACGCAATTTTATTTCATCATCTTTATCGAAAAAGAATGAGTATCCTAATAAAACCGCAAAAAAAGATAAAATCAATGGCTTCATGTCTAACTTGTTTTTATGACTATATAAGCTTAGATGCTTATAAAACGATAAACGCTGCATATTATTTCAAAATAATTACATTTTTAATGTGCCGACATAGAAGTACGACTTATTTCGTTAATGAAGTATATATCCTATGACACATGCAGTATATATCCTATAGCATTTGAAGTATATATCCTATAGCATTTGAAGTATATCTTCGTAAAGAGGAGTTTCAAGGCCAAAATAAAAAGGCGAGGATCTTAACCCCCGCCTTCTATCTGCAGATATAGAAATCCTATTTTATCCACCGAAATCATCGAAGTGCAACATCTCACGAGGTACACCCAAGTTATCCAGCATATTTTCCACGGCCTTTGACATCGGGCCCGGACCACACATGTAGTATTCGATATCTTCCGGAGCCTCGTGATCCTTCAAGTAAGTATCATGGATTACTTGATGAACGAATCCAGCCGTATATTTAACACCCGCAGCATCAGCGGCAGGATCAGGACGGTCAAGCGCCAAGTGGAACGTAAAGTTTGGGAATTCTTTCTCTATTTCCAAGAAATCTTCCAAATAGAACACTTCGTTCAAGGCACGGGCGCCATAGAAGTATGACATCTTGCGGTCGGTCGTATGCAATGTTTTCGTCAAGTGCATGATCTGTGCACGCAACGGAGCCATACCGGCACCACCACCGACCCACATCATCTCCTTCTTGGAGTCGAATATCGGATGGAAGTCTCCGTAAGGGCCACTCATGGTTACCTTATCACCCGGTTTCAGGGTAAAGATATAAGAAGAAGCGATACCCGGCATTACATCCATGAAGCCCGGGCCCTGGTCTTTCGGCTTGAACGGAGGCGTGGCGATACGTACCGTCAGCATAATGCGGTCGCCTTCGGCAGGATAGTTGGCCATAGAATAGGCACGGATGGTTTCTTCGTCATTGCGGCACTTCAAGCCCAGCAGACCGAATTTCTCCCATGCAGGCAGATACTCATCACCGATAAGGCTCTTGTCAATGTCCTTATCATAATCCATCGAATATTTAGGAATCTTAATCTGCGCATAAGAACCCGGAACGAAATCCATGTGCTCACCTTTGGGCAATGCAACGATGAACTCTTTGATGAACGTAGCCACATTCTTGTTGGAGATAACCTCGCACTCCCACTCTTTTACGCCCAGTACGCTTTCGGGAACCTTGATGGCCATATCGCCTTTCACTTTCACCTGGCAACCCAGACGCCAGTGATCTTGTATTTGCTTACGGCTGAAGTGCGGAGTCTCAGAAGGCAAGATTTCACCCCCACCTTCCATTACCTGGCATTTGCACTGTCCGCAGGAACCTTTACCACCGCAAGCGGAGGAAAGGAACACACCGTTTACAGACAGCGTATTCAGCAATGTAGAACCGGAAGCTACGTCCAGTTCCTTGTCGCCATTGATAGTCAGTTTTACATTACCCGAAGGCACCAAGAAATTCTTGGCAACCAGCAGGATAACGACAAGCAGCAGAATAACCACGAGGAATACTCCAATGCTTGCTAATATCATATTCATATCCATTGTTTTATTCCTTTCTTTTAGATGTTCAAACCAGAGAAACACATAAATGCCATTGCCATCAGACCTACAGTGATAAACGTGATGCCCAGTCCTTTCAGTGGAGCCGGAACGTCAGAATAGGCCATTTTCTCACGGATGGCAGCCAAGCCTACGATAGCCAGCAACCAACCGATACCGGAGCCCAACGCATAAGAGACAGCATCAGCAATGCCACCGATGAATTTCGGGTCGCTCTCACCCAGCGTGATGCGCTGCTGCATGAAAAGGGAAGCACCCATGATGGCACAGTTTACAGCAATCAGCGGCAGGAAGATACCCAGCTGGCTGTAGAGCGTCGGCGAGAACTTCTCGACGGCCATCTCCACGAGCTGTACGAAAGCGGCGATCGTGGCGATGAAGACGATGAAAGTCAAAAAGCTCAAATCAACACCCGGGACCAATACATCGGCTTTGAGGACGTATTCGTACAAAAGGTAGTTCAGAGGCACGGTCATCACCATCACGAACGTAACGGCCAGACCCAGGCCGAGGGCCGTCTTGACGCTCTTCGATACGGCGATGTAGGAACACATGCCGAAGAAGAAGGCGAAGACCATGTTGTCGATAAAGATCGACCGGATAAAGATATTCAATGATTCCATACGTTACCCTCCTATTTTTCCTGTAAATCCTTGTTGTGAGACCGGTGTACCCAGATGATGCAACCCACGATGATCAGCGCCATCGGCGGGAAGAGCATCAGCCCGTTGTTGTAGTACCAGCCGCCCTCGGCCGCATACCAGCTCTCGGGGATGATGCGCCAGCCCATCAGGGTGCCCGAGCCGAAAAGCTCGCGGAAGAAAGCCACGATCACCAGAATCAGGCCGTAACCCAGTCCGTTGCCGATACCGTCGAGGAATGCGGGCCAGGGCTTGTTGCCCAGAGCGAATGCCTCCACACGACCCATTACGATACAGTTGGTGATAATCAGACCGACATAGACGGAGAGCTGTTTGGACACTTCATAGACGTATGCCTTCAGTATCTGGTCCACGAGAATCACCAGCGCGGCGATCACGACCAGCTGAACGATAATACGGATACGCGAAGGCACGCCCTTGCGCAGGCAAGACATCACCATACTCGAAAAACCGGTCACGACGGCCACCGAGAGGGCCATTACGATCGCCGGCTTCATCTGCACGGTTACCGCCAGGGCCGAGCAGATACCCAGGATCTGCACGATGACCGGGTTGTTCGCGGAGAACGGCCCCGTCAGGAACTTCATATTCTTAGCCGAAAACAAAGGCTCTTTTTCTTGCTTACTCATTGTTTCCTACATTTTCTTCGTTAGACTCATCCCGCACGGGAGCAAACACGACATCCTCGATTGCGGCCTTGCGCTTGGCTTCGAGCTGCGGCCTCGTTCGCGGCAGCGGGTGCCGACTGTGCTGCGGCCTGATGCTGACTTTCGAAGTAAGGCAGGTAAGCCGACAGGCAATCGCGGAGCATGGCCGTCACGCCGTCCGAGGTTTTCGTACCGCCCGAAATACCATCTACCTCGTGCTCGGGATCTTTCGCACCGCCCTTGCGCAGGCTGACCGATACGAACTCGCCGCTCTTGAACAGCTTCTTGCCGGCGAAATGCGCCTGGAACTTAGGCGTGGCGATCTCGGCACCGAGGCCCGGGGTTTCGCCCTTGTGGGCCATGACGATACCCGACACGGTATCCATATCCTTTTCGAGCGCCACATACCCCCAGATATCGCCCCAAAGACCCATACCGATCAGCGGAATGACGACGCGACCGTCTTCGGTCTGAAACAGAATAAGACGCTTGGCATCGTAATTATCGCGGATATTCTGGTTGGTGGCGAGCATCGCGAAGACCTCCTTGGAGGGAGTTTCGGTTTTCACGCCGTCGGCATCGAGGACGAAGGATTTGACCTGGTTGTCGAAATCGGCCAGCGCCCGGTCGAACTCCTGCGGATTTTCGTCGGGGCTGTACCCGAGCGACTGGAGAATATTGCTCTTCTTCTCCTGCAACTCGTTCTCCGCCTGACGCTTTTGCAACGAGAGCGAAGCCACGGCCAGCAGAGTCGCCACGATGACGACCATGACCGTAGAATAGACGATGATATAAGTGTTGCTGTTGGGATTGTGCATCCAGCCCTTTTTCTGGCCGGACCGATCCTCCGTAAATGCCGACGAGGAAGCCTGGCAGACGGGGCAGGTATCGGGTGCGGAGTTACCTTCGTGGACATGTCCGCAAATGCTGCATACGAATTTTTTCTTTGCCATATCTCCCCTATTTTACCAATTTAACACGTTTCTTCCGGCGCGAGATGCTGGACTCGACCACGCAGTAGTCCACCAGCGGAGCCAATGCGTTCATGAAGAGGATCGCAAGCATCATACCTTCGGGATAGGCCGGATTGACCACACGGATCAACACGGCGAGCGCACCGGTGAGGAATCCGACGATATACTGGCCCGTACGGGTCTGGGCCGACGTGACGGGATCGGTGGCCATGAACACGGCGCCGAAAGCGAAACCGCCGACGATCAGATGCTCCCAAGCGGGGTAGGTCGTCACGCCGAGTGCCTGGAAAAAGTATCCCATTGCCAGGCCGCCGATAAAGACGAACGACATCGTGCGCCACGAAGCGACGCCCGTAAAGAGCAGAATCGCTGCGCCGATCAGAATCGCCAGCGTCGAGGTTTCGCCCACGCAGCCGGGAATGAATCCCAGGAAAGCGTCCGCCGTCGAATAACTCATCGTACCACTCGTAGCGAGTTGTTCGAGGGCCGTAGCACCCGAAACAGCGTCGTCGGCGAACCAGACCTTCTCACCCGAAATAAAGGGCGTGTAGGCGAAAAACACGAATGCACGCGCCACCAACGCGGGATTGAAGACATTCATACCCGTACCGCCGAAGACCTCCTTGCCGAAGATGACGGCGAAAGCCGTACCCAGCGCGATCATCCAGAGCGGCGTACCGACCGGCATAATCATCGGGATCAGCAGACCCGACACGAGGAAACCTTCATTGACTTCGTGTCCGCGCTTTTGGGCGAAAAAGAACTCGATGCCCAGACCGACCACGTAGGAAACCACGATCATCGGCAGCACCTCGAGGAAACCGAACCAAAAGGCTGCCCAGCCGGTCATGCCCACCTGGTAGCCCGTATTGTACATACCGAACAACAAGGCCGGCATCAGCGCCACGACCACCACGATCATCGTACGCTTCATATCGTTGCAATCACGGATATGGGCTCCTCTGCTCGTGGTCGTATTCGGCACGAAAAGGAACGTTTCGAACGCATCGAAGGTCGATGCGAGGAACGAAAGCTTGCCGCCTTCGGAGAAGGTCGGCTTGATTTTATCTACGAATTTTCTTAAACCTCCCATCGTTATGCCTCCTTGATCATTAAGTTAATACCGTCCCGGATGATCTGCTGCATCTCGATCTTCGAGGGATCGACAAATTCGCAAAGCGCGAAATCCTCCTCGACGACCTCGTAGATGCCGAGGTTCTCCATCTTGTCGATGTCGCCCGCAAGAATCGCCTTGAGCAGGTAGGTGGGATAGATGTCCATCGGCAGGTACTTATCGTACAGTCCCGTCACCACAAACGGGCGCTCGCCGCCGTTGAGATTGGTATCCAGGTCGTAAACCTTCTTCGGGCAGAGCCATGAAAAATAGGCCCTGGAAACCGAAAACTTGTTCAGACGGGGCATCGCCCAACCCAGCAATTCATAGTGGTTGCCTTCGGGAATTACCGTCACCATATTGGCGTAAAAACCGATGAAACCGTCGGCCGGGGTCTTGCGGCCCGTAAGCACGTTGCCCGAAATGATGCGGGGATTGTGGGCCGTGGGCTTCAGGTTGTCCTTGAGCACCGAAGCCACCGGAGCACCGTCGATAAGCCGATAGTACTGGGGATTTTTCACCTCGGAGCCTGCGACCGCGATGACTTTGGTTCTATCGACGCGCCCTTCGTTCAGCAGGCGGCCGATGATGGCCAGATCCTGAATATTCACCGTCCATACCCGCTCGTCCTTGTTGATCGGATCGACGTGATGAATCTGAACGCCTACATTACCTACCGGATGCTTGCCTGCAAACGTGTGGATTTCAGCCCCCTTCAGAAATGCCATTTCGCCCTCCGCACCGGCACGCACGCCCAGATGGACCTTGCCCGAAGTGAGCTTGCGCATCGCTTCGATACCCGTTTCGAGGTTCCGCTTCTCACCGGCCAGCACGAAATTGTAATCCGGAGCCAGCGGTGCGGAATCGAACGTCGAAACGAAAACGGCCTTCGGTGTGTCGCTCGGATCGGCGATGATACCGTAAGGCCGCTGGATAATCATGGGCCAAAGCCCGGACTTGAGCAAAAGATCGATAATCTCTTCGCGGGAAGCGGTTTGCACGTTCAGCTTGGCAAACTCTTCGTACATCTGGGTCGCATCGGCCTGAACCGTCACGTTGAGAATGCAACGCTTCTCACCGCGATTGATCGCCGAAACCGTACCGCTGACGGGCGAGGTGAAAACCACCCTTTCGTTGTACTTGTTGAAGAACAACGGGGTACCCGCCTTGACCCGGTCGCCGGCTTTCACCAGCAACTTGGGCGTCACACCCTCGAAATCGAGAGGCGACACGGCGTACTCGGGAGCGAGCGGCAATTTGACCAGCTTCTCCACGGCCTTACCCTGAAGATTGATGTCGAGACCTTTGCGTAATGTAATGATTTTCGACATGATTAATAAATGGTTGTTTTACAGATAATTATTTTGCATTGAGATTTCCAGGCAATGTTTGTTAGCGTAATAACACACCAAATCGCGTGCGAAGATACGATTTTTTCCGATACGAACAGCAAAGAGCAGCCTGATTTTTTTTAATCGACTGAAAAATCATAACTTTGTCTTTTCAGAGCGATCCGCATTATGAAATGCAGCATAGTCGATATCCACACGCACCGTCCCACCGGCAAGGCTTTGGAGCCCTCTTTCGCAGGGATTCATCCCTGGCAGGCGGAAACACGGCGAATCGAAGAGATCGTCCCCCGATTCGGCGAAGTCGATCTGGTCGGCGAGATCGGCCTGGACTATGCCGGCACGGTCGGCCGGGAGGCCCAGCTCCGGATTTTCCGCGAACAGCTCGACTGGGCCGAACGGCTCGGCAAACCGGTCGTGCTGCACTGCGTGAAGGCCTTCGAAGCGGTCATGCGCGAACTGGCTCCCCATGCACTGCGGGCGGTGATCTTCCACGGCTTCATCGGATCGTCCCAGCAGGCGGCCGAAGCCATAAAGAAGGGTTACTACCTCTCCTTCGGGGAGCGGACGTTCCGCTCACCCCGCACGGTCGAAGCCCTGCGGCGCACGCCGGTCGAAAACCTCTTCGCCGAAACGGACGAAAGCGACG
>ERZ779671.731-NODE-731-length-15896-cov-2.094249_pt1 | contig 15896 bp, 10 predicted proteins | sample MGYA00511074_ERZ779671 | MGnify/ENA primary metagenome ERZ779671 (study PRJEB29588, sample SAMEA2158454) | human gut metagenome | biome: human gut; feature: human-associated habitat; material: faeces | place: Denmark | collected 2008/2010 ... | reverse complement strand
TCGGCCAGCCGGCCCGGGAGTATCTGAAGCTGGAAGACGACTATGTCATCGGCATCGGTCTGACTCCCAACCGCATCGATGCGGCGTCGCATATCGGCGTGGCACGTGATCTGGCGGCCTATCTTAAAAGCCAGGGCAAGCCCGTCGAACTGCAATGGCCCGACGTGAGCGCTTTCGCCGTCGATAACCGCGATCTGAAGATCGATGTGCAAGTGAAAAACAGCGAAGCCGCACCGCGCTATGCGGGTGTTACGGTCAAGAATTGTAAGATAGGCCCTTCGCCCGAATGGATGCAGAACTGCCTGCGGGCTGCGGGCATTACCCCAAAAAACAACCTGGTGGACATTACCAATTTCGTACTTTTCGAACTGGGACAGCCCCTGCACGCTTTCGATGCAGCGAAGATCGACGGCAGCCGGATCGTGGTCAGAACCTGCGAGGAAGGTACTCCGTTCGTGACGCTCGACGGCGTAGAGCGCAAGCTCACGGCCAACGACCTGATGATCTGCTCGGCTGCGAAACCCATGTGTATTGCGGGCGTTTACGGCGGGTTGGATTCTGGCGTGAGCGATACGACGACCGACGTATTCATCGAGAGCGCCTATTTCAACCCGGTCTGGGTGCGCAAGACGGCCAAGCGCTTCGGCCTGAACACCGATTCTTCGTTCCGCTTCGAGCGCGGCGTGGATCCCGACATACAGGTCTATGCCCTCAAGCGGGCCGCCCTGCTGATGAAGGAGCTGGCCGGAGGAGAGATCGCCTCCGAAATTACGGATATCTGCTCCGCTCCTATCGAAAAGTTCAAAGTGGAACTCGATATAAAGCGTGTCAATAGTCTGATCGGTAAAGAGATTCCTGCCGATACGATCCGCACGATTCTCGGTGCGCTCGACATTAAAATCGAGGCCGAGGAGGGTGACCTCTGGCGCGTGGCCGTGCCGCCCTATCGGGTCGATGTGACGCGCGAGGCCGATTTGGTCGAGGAGATTCTCCGCATCTACGGCTACAATAACATCCCTGTTCCCTCGCACGTCAATTCGGCGCTCTCCTACGCGCCGAAACCCGACCGGAACAAGCTGATGAACCTCGCCGCCGATTTCCTGACGGCTAACGGCTTTACGGAGATCATGTCCAATTCACTGTCGAAAGCGGCTTATTACGAAGGACTTACATCATACAAGCCGGAGCATTGCGTGAAGATACTCAATCCGCTCAGCAACGACCTGAACGTCATGCGACAGACGCTGCTGTTCAATATGCTCGAAGCCGTGCAACTGAACGCCAATCACCGCAACGGCGACCTGAAGCTGTACGAGTTCGGCAACTGCTACTTTTACGATGCGACGGCCGCTACACCGGAAGAGCCGCTGAAGGCTTATTCCGAGCAGTTCCGCCTGGCGATCGCCGTAACCGGCATCGCCGCACCCCTTTCGTGGAACCGGAAACCGGAGCAGGCATCGTTCTTTACGCTGCGAGCGATTGCCGAGAAGCTGTTGCGTCGTTTCGGGCTCGACCTTTATACGCTCAAGTCCGAATCGCTCCGCAGCGATCTTTACGGGGATGCACTCTCCTTCTCGCTCAACGACAAGGCCAGGGAGTTGGTGCAGATGGGTGTCGTTTCGTCGAAGCTGCGCAAGGCTTTCGATCTGAAACAGGACGTTTATTATCTGGAGATGGATTTCGGGGCCCTGATCAAGGCTACGCGCAAGAATAAGGTCACGGCCAAAGAGCTTTCCAAGTTCCCGGAGGTAAAACGCGATTTGGCGCTGTTGATCGACAAGGAGGTGACTTTCTCCGCACTCCGTGATATTGCTTTCGCGGCCGAACGCAAGTTGCTCAAACGGGTTTCGCTTTTCGATGTCTATGAGGGCGATAAGCTGCCCGAAGGTAAAAAATCGTATGCCCTGAGTTTCGTACTGGAGGACAAGACCCAGACGCTGACCGACAAGATGATCGAGCAGGCGATGGCCAATCTGACGGCTCAGTTCGAACGCAAGGCGGGTGCGCAGGTGCGGGCTTGATTTTTGAAACGCCTGTCTGCGGGCGGCAAGTTAGTCCCCCGCAGAATGGTTTCTGAGCGAAAGACGATATTATGAAGCGCTGTAAAATTACGATCCTGCAACGGACACTGAACGAGGAATTGGCACGGGAGTATGCCGCTCCCGGCTTTACGAAGTGTCCTATGATGCGTGAAGGTCAGGTTTTTTATGCCGACTATGCCAAGCCCGAAGGTTTTTGCGACGAAGCGTGGAAGGCGGTTTATCAGTATGTGTTCGCCTTGTCGCACGGCGCCGGAAAGTTCTATTTCGGCGATTGGATCACGAAGGAAGGCGTGGCGATCTGTTCCTGCAACGACGGACTCCGCCCGGTAATCATGAAGATCGAACGTACGGACCAGGACTCCTCGATCGATTACGAACCGGTGGAGTAATTTCCGAAGTTCGGGCGGAACGGGGACGAATATTTCAAAACGGCGCTGCGGATTGAATACCCGCAGCGCCGTTTCGCATCCTGTGTCCGGCTCTGCCTACTCTTCTTCGGTCTTCTCTTCGATTAGGCGCAGTGCTGCCTCCAACATTTCGTCCCGTCCATCCCGGATACCTTCGAGGGTCGGCCGTATTTCGTGGTCGATCTTCACGCCCTGCCGATTCACCACCCATCCGTCGGGATAATACCACCCTAACCCGGAAAATGCGCCGAGTATTCCTCGGGGCAGTATAAATTCACTGATATTGCCGTTGGCTCCGGCGCTTTGAGAACCGATGGTTTGGGTGTTAGGATTGCATTGAATTACTTGTACGGATGTTTCAGCAGCACTTTGATTTCCCTCATTGACTAAGACTACGATCGGAGCATTGTATTTATCGTTATCAGAAACCCGATATGTCTGATTTCCCACAACAAATACACCCGGCAAAGTAAGTAACGGATATGTATATTGTGCTACTTTTATAGTACTGTTCGGAAGTATGTATTTAAAAATAAAATCCACGAAATCTTGTGAAGGATAATAGCGTAAATCGATAATCAACCCTCTGGTTTTTTTTTCAGGCCGTTTGAGATCTCCGGTATCTCCTCTTTCGAGAGTTTGTCCGGACAGATATATCCGATCGAATCTTCGAGCATCGAGAATGTCCTGTGGTATTTCCAAAGGTAATTCCAACTGAAATGTCCTGGCATCTTTGTTACGTCGGCTAACGTGTCCCTCGTCACTCCGTCACGGCGGTAGCGGATCGATAGCGGCCGATTCTCTTTAGTGCGCAGAATTTGATCGGCCGTAGCTGCCAGCACGTCGTTCCCGTTGGAGCAGGAAATGAATTCCCTGGTTTGTGCCATGTAATATTCGACCGGTTTATCTTCGACAGCGACGATTTCGTCCCCCACCTGAAAGGGAGCTTTCCGCTCGCTCTTCACCGGGACGGTATCGGGCGTTACGACGATGAGCCGCCCTTCGACGAAGCCTGTGTTGAGAGGGACCCGATAAAGGCCGAACAATTCGGAAATTCCTCCGCCGTATTGTGCGTGGTTGTCGTCGAGTTCCGCGATCATCCGTCGCGTTTCCCGCAGGTAACTGCCCGCCGGGTGTGCCATACGCCGGATATATTCGGGAAGAACATCGTTCCAGTCCTTGTCGGTCAAGTATTTACTTGGAAAGAAATATTCGACCATGTTCCAGAAACGGAATACCGTGAGCAGACGATAACCGTAGTCGGGATTCGACAAGTCGTAATAGGGTTTTTCTCCGTCGAAACAGGGATTGGGGGACCATTGGCCATAGGTTTCGTAATACGTTTGCGACACGTAACGGTTCCCTGCGGTTCGGTCGGCAGAACGCAGCCGGACCAGACGCTCCGAAAGCTCGCGGCTGAGCGTTGCCGTATCCCGAATCCATCCGATGTCGGTGCGGTGTTCGAAAACCGAATCCGACGTCAGTATCTTCTCGTATTTACCGGGTGCTGTTTTGTACTGGCCGAAGCCGTCGATCCACTGGGCCAATATCTCGTTGCGGGCGGCAGGAGCGGTATCGGCAACCAGAGGCAGCAACTCGAAAAGTTCGAAATCCAAGTCGTACCGGTCGTCCGAAAATGCCGGATGGTGATATTTCACGAACCCCCACACACGGCCCAATACTTCGAGGTTTCGCAGCGTAGCGCTGTCGATCTCCGTACGGTCGAAACCCGAGTGCCGCGAATAGTCGGCGTACTGTTTCGGCCGGGTGCAGCCCGAAGGGAAAAGACTTGAAACAAGCAGCAGGAATACGACGATTTTTTTCATAACATAAATCTTTTGGCTCCATTCGTAGCAACCGAAAAATTATCGAAAACGATCTCTTGCCGTTCGGCAGCCTATGAGCTGCCAAGCGAATAAAAGTGTCGTTTCGCCGGTGCGAGGTACTTTAACAAAGTTAAGGTTTTTTCCGAAAGGCGCGATCTTTTTTAAGAATTTCGCAATCAAAAAACAATGATTCGGCACGAGTCCGCACGATTGCTCTCATCTTTCACTATCTTTGACATAGTCTTAGATAGGATGCGTCTCGGAAAAATGGGAACAAGCTCCCATTTTCTCTCGGCTTTCACTATCTTTGCACAAAATCGGCTGTGGCTCGGATCGCCTCGGGCGGATTCGGACTGTTATCCGATCATAAAGATATGGAAAAAAGGTGTTCGCTTGGACTGCGGATATTCGCTTCGTTATCGGTCAAAATACAGAAACAATACGATGAAACAAGACAAACTGAAGGCGACGGCCCGCCTGTTGGAAATTATGGATACGCTGCGCGAACAGTGCCCCTGGGATCGCAAACAGACCTTTGAAACACTCCGAAACAACACGATCGAGGAGACGTACGAATTGGCCGACGCCATCCTGAACAAGGATCTCGACGGTATCAAGGAAGAGGCCGGCGACTTGCTGTTGCACGTGGTTTTCTATGCCAAGCTGGGCGAGGAGGCCGGGGTGTTCGATTATGCCGATGTGGTGAACGCTTTGTGCGACAAGCTGGTCTATCGCCATCCTCACATTTACGGGGAGGTGCATGCCGATACTCCGGAAGAGGTCAAAGCCAACTGGGAGGCATTGAAATTGCGTAAGAAAAACCGTCGGAGCGGTACGTTGGGAGGTGTTCCCGTGAGCCTGCCTGCATTGGTGAAGGCCTACCGCATCGGTGAGAAAGCGGCGGCGACGGGGTTCGACTGGGAGAAAAAAGAGGATGTTTGGGCCAAGGTGAAGGAGGAAACCGCCGAGGTCGAAGCCGAAATGACATCCGGCGACCGTACGGCGATGGAGGAGGAGTTCGGCGACCTGCTGTTCGCCCTGGTGAATGCTTGCCGCCTGTACGGGATCGACCCCGAATCTGCACTTGAGCGAAGCAATAAAAAGTTCATGAATCGGTTTAATTATATGGAAGAGTGTGCTTCGTCCGAGGGGCATACCCTGCACGAGCTGTCGCTCGACCGGATGGAAGAGTTGTGGCAGCAAGCCAAGCATGCGGCGGCTGAAAAAGAGTAAGAACCAACTAATACATATCGAATTATGGCATATATCAGAGAGATACGGGGACATACCCCGCAGGTGGGTGAAAATACGTTTTTGGCGGAAACCGCCGTGCTTGTCGGCGACGTGACGGTGGGCCGCGACTGTTCGATCTGGTACAACGCCGTGTTACGCGGCGATGTGAACACGATCACCATCGGCGATCGGACGAACATCCAGGACGGCGTGGTGATCCACACCCTGTTCGACGGCTCGAAGCACCCGTCGCAGACCCATATCGGCAACGACGTGTCGGTGGGACATAACGCCGTAATTCACGGCGCGATCATCGAAGACAACTGCCTGATCGGTATGGGCGCCACGGTGTTGGACAATGCCGTAGTAGCGTCCGGGTGCATCGTAGCGGCCAACGCACTGGTGCTTTCAGGCAGCAAGCTCGAACCCAATTCGGTCTATGCGGGTATTCCGGCTAAAAAAGTCAAGGAAATAACCCCGGAACAACGGGACGAGATCGTACTGCGTACAGCCCGTGATTACCAACTGTATGCTTCGTGGTTTAAGGAGGAATAAGTCGTTTTTTCCATTTGTCGGAAGAGATTGGCGCTTGGTTTGCAAGAGTACATTCGGTTATAAAGACCGATAACAATTAAAATGGTAGTTGATATGAAAGCGAAATTCTTGATCGTCGTACTGGCAGCGCTGGTGCTGGCAACGGGTACGGTATGGGCCCAGAAGGGACACCATAATCGTCGTGCCGAACACAAAGAACTTACTACGGAGCAGGTTGCGAAAAAGATGACCGATCGGATGAAAGAAAACCTGTCGCTCTCTGACGAACAGGTAAAACAGGTTTACCCTATTTGCCTGGAACAGGCTCAAGCCATGAGGGAGCACCGGGCCGAACGCCGGGAGATGGCTGAAAAATCGCGTGAAGCGATGGCACAGCAGCGTGAACAGATGGCCGGCCGGATGAAGGCGGTTCTGACGCCCGAACAGTATGCCCAATGGATCGAATGCCGAGAGTGTCCCGCCCGAAAGGTCGATTGCGCCGGACCGGCATGTCGAAAAGGCGATGCGAATCCCGGACATCACCGCAGACCCTGTAACGGTGCTCCGTGTGTGGATAAAAAGTAGGCAGAAAGTCGAAATAATTCGCCGATATTTCCGTTTATAGGGATGAAACAGGCCGACCTGTTTCATCCTTTTTTCATGTTCCGGACAGTGAAAAAAGTCGATTTTTATCGTATATTTGCCGTGTGACGACAATGATGGGAGATGATTAGAGCGATTTGTTTACTTGTATTCTTGTGTACGATAGGTTTGGCTCGGGCGCAGGCCCAGAGCGGTGTGATTACGCTCTCCGTGATAGATGCCGAAACCGGTGAAGATGTTCCGGGTGCCGTAATAGAAATTGCACCTAAAGCCCACCCCGATCAGAAGAAATATTATACTTCGGGCTATAAAGGGGCGTTGCAAGTGCGCGGCCTCGCTTATGGTTCATATACCCTGGCCGTGACTTTCATGGGATATGAAAAGGCCGAAAAGGAGTTTCGGGTGACTCAGCCGTCCGAAAACCTGGGAAAGATCGCACTGCGGGAGGCGGCCATCGCCATCGAGACCGTAGTGAAGGAGGTGCAGGCACTCCGCACTTCTCAAAAGGGCGATACGGTAAGCTATAATGCCAATGCGTTCAAGGTGACTGCCGATGCCAACGTCGAGGGGCTGTTGAAGAAGATGCCCGGCATTACGGTCAATAACGGCGCTGTCGAGGCGCAGGGCGAAACGATCCAGAAAGTATTCGTCGATGGCAAGGAGTTTTTCGGCGAGGACGTGACATCGGCGATCAAGTCGCTGCCGGCCGAAGCGGTCGAACGGATCGAGGTTTACAACAAGTTGAGCGACCAGGCCGAGTTTTCGGGTATGGACGACGGCGAAAGCTATAAGGCGATCAACATCGTCACACGCGAAAATATGCGTCAGGGCATATTCGGTAAGGCATATGCCGGGTACGGTTACGATGCCGATACGGAAACCGAAGCCAAAAACAAGTATATGGTCGGCGGCAACGTCAATTTTTTCAGCGGCTCCAGCCGTCTGTCGCTGATCGGTCTTTTTAACAACGTCAATCAGCAGAACTTTTCGTTCGAGGATATTCTGGGTGTTACCGGTAATTCCGGAGGCGGAGGCGGTCGTTTCGGCCGTGGCGTGGGGCAATATATGGTTCGTCACCAGGACGGTGTGGCTTCGGTAAACGCAGTAGGCGTCAATTATTCGGATACCTGGGGCAGCCGGGATCAGGTGACTTTCCAGGGCAGCTACTTCTTCAACGGAACCCGTACGGTCAATCGGGCGCGTACCGAGCGCTGGTACGAGGATCCGGCGCCGATCGATACGCTTTTCACCGACGGTTATTCCCGGACGCAGAATTTCAACAACCGCCTGAATGCCCGCATCGAGTGGAAAATCGCCGACAACCAGTCGCTGATGATCCGCCCGGGCTTGAGTTTCCAGTCGAACGATCCGTTCAGTACGACTTACGGACGACAGTTCGGCGAAAGCGGCTACAGCGTCATCGACAATTTCGAGGATGCCTTCCGAAACGGTTACAGCGTCAATACTTCGGCCATTTACCGCGTGCGGCTGGGCAAGCCGGGACGTACGCTCACGGTGGACGGCTTTTTCAACTATTTCGATTCCCAGAATAAGCAAAACTCCCATACCAACGATTTCGGTATTTACGAGGATTACCCCGACCTCGATCCCGATCCGGACGAGAATGATCTGAAAAAGCTGATCTACCAGCGGATGATGAATCCCTCGTACCGTTACCGGCTGAATGGCCGCCTGACCTATACGGAGCCCGTATCCAAATATTCGCAGGTGAGCCTCGGGTATCGGACGTCGTACAATTACCAGCAGAGCGACAAGAAAACCTACCGGACCGGAGAGGATTACGATATTACGGGATTGCTTCCCGATCCCTTGCTGTCGAACGCTTACAAGAGCAGCTATACGGTGCACTCCCTCGGCCCCGGCTTCAACTATTCCAAGGACCGCAATACTTTCGCTGCGAACGTCTATTATCAGCGTTCGAGCCTTTCGGGTGAGGTGATCCGTACCGGCTCCGAAGAGATCAAGCACGCCTACAACAATGTGACCTATTTTATGGTGGGACAGTTCAACCTGAACCGGGAGAATACGCTGCGAATGTTCCTGCGCTCCTATACGGACAACCCGGAGGTTACCCAGTTGCAAAATGTCTATGACGTATCGGATGCGCAATACATCACGCGGGGTAATCCCGACTTACGGCCTTCGTACAGCCATAATTTGAGTATGCACTACGTCAATTCCAATGCGGAGAAGGGCCGTACTTTTATGCTGATGTTCCGGGCCGAAACGACCCAGGACTATATTACGACCAGCACCCGCTACCGTCCTACTTTGGAGATCGACAATACGGTTTACCGTCCGTTGCAGTTCACCGAATGGACGAATATGGACGGCTACTGGGATGTGCGGGCACGGGCGAGTTACGGGTTTCCGGTGAATTTCATCAAGAGTAACCTGAATCTGCGGGGCGGCGTAAGCTATTCGCGTATTCCGAGCCTCGTGGACGGCGAGCGGAACAACACGGGCAACCTCGGTTACGAAGCGGGCGTAGTGTTGGGCAGCAACATCTCCGAGAATGTGGACTTCACCCTTTCGTGGGACGGCACGTACAACGAAGCCGTCAATTCCCTCGCCGCTACCGGAGGAAAGAACCGTTATTTCAACCATCAGGCTGCGGCGTCGTTCAAGTTCATCTTCGGCCGGGGATTCTCCCTCTCGGGCAGCGCTTCTTATATCCAGTATCTGGGTTTCACGAACGATTACGACGACAGCTATCTGCTCTGCAACCTGTTCGTGGGCAAGAAGGTCTTTCGCAACCAGCTGGGGGAAATCAACATCGGCGTAAACGACATTTTCAATCAGAATAAAGCGTTCGTGCGCACGACCGGTTCGGGTTGGACACAAAATTCTTGGAACAGCGTAGTGGGACGTTATTACTGTGTGCAGTTCGTCTATAACCTGCGGTTCTTCGGCAAGAAGGGTTCGAAGAACATCAAGGATTATCAAGGCGTTTCGGACCGCCCGTCGGGAGCCGTCGGTATGGGACGCAGCACCGCTCCCGGAGGCGGGTTCCGTCCGCCGCACCGGTAAAGCGATATGCGCCCCGGTTTGGTCGAGGAATATACGATATGATTATTGAAACATAAAAGAGAGGGGTATCGACCTCTCTCTTTTTGTTTCAGCACCTTTGCGATCAGGCCCATAACGTTGCGGAATATGCCTGCCCGAGTCACCACAACCTTTTTGGGGAAGGACGATACTCCCGGAGCCATTCACTTCCGGTCGTTCGATTCAGGACTTGCCGTATGATGGCTTTCCCGCTGTCTGCATGTCGGTTACCATCTGGTTTCGGAGCCTGCCGACGTGCCGTTTGAATTGTAGTGGTATTTACGATCCTTCGTTTGGTGTGTTGAGCCTACGACCTTCCCTTTTGAATCCTTGATTATTTCCCGATCTCCCGTTTTTTGAACGGTGTACTTCACACGTCCGGAAGCGTCTTTGACAACGCGCGTTTCATTCGGATTTTGAGCGCTGCAAAGCGTTACTGCTGCAAATACGGCAAAAAGGGTAAAAGCAAGTCGTTCCATAGTTTCGGAGAAGCTCATATTTTAATCGGGTTATTTACCTGCGGCCTTCTTGAGGCGAAGGTGTATGCCGACAGCAGCGAATCCGCCGTAAACTATCGTGAGAATCCACAGGATACGTACCTCGTGCAACACGTCGCTGAACGAAGCCCCCATACTTTGGAGCCGGATGAACCCTTCTACCCCGCTGCTGCTCGGCAGAATCTGGCCGAACCGGTAGAGCCATTCGGGCATCGCTTCGCGGGGTACGGAAGCTCCGCTGAGCATCAGAGCCGGGATCGAACACCAGAGTAACAGCATGATCGACTGTTCGCGTCGCTGGGACAGCGTCGAGACGGCGATGCCCAGGAAAATACAGGACAGCAGATACGGGATGAGAAAGGCGATGATGTCCGCCGTGTGACCGTTGGTCGGGAAATGAAACAATTTGTAGTGCAGTCCCAAAATATAAAACAGGGTGACGGCGTAGATCGACGCATAAACGAACGCTTTGCCTGCCACGACGGGCAGCGTGGACATTCTCCGGCGTCCCGGAGGAATGAGTTTCTTGTAAAGTCCGAATTCGCTCCAGGTGCCTCCGATCATACCGATACCGATCAGCATCGTCTGTTGGATGATGACCATGATGATAGCCGGCATCACGAACGATCCGTATCCCAGATAGGGATTGAACAAATTGTGGCTTTGGTAAATCACGGGTTGCGTCGTGGCCGTAGCCTGCGGGATGTTGGCTCCTTTTGCGATCAACCGCTGGAATTCCACCATAGCTCCTGTGGTGCCGATGCCCGACACGAGCTCCTGGAACGCCTGGCGGTACATCAGAAAATAGCTGGCATCGACATAGAGCGAAACGACCGCCTGCTGTCCGCCGAGCAGTTTTTCCTCGTAATCGGAGGGGATGTAAACCACGCCGTATATCTCCCGGTCGTAGAAAAGGTGTTTGGCCTCGTCCATGTCGCCGGGTTCGTAGGCCACATAGACGTTCGGTCCGGCATTGAAGGTATTGATCAACTGACGGCTGGTCGAAGTGTTGCTCATGTCGATTACTCCGATCGGCACGTTACGAAGTACCTGCGTCCCGTAAGCCAGCGAATAGAGCGTGGAATAGATCAGCAGGGCGAGCACCAGCACGAGAATCACGCCGGCATCCGTGAAGATCGAGCCGTATTCGTTGCGGACGACGGTGCGGAACTGCTGCCAGTAAGAGGTTATCTGTTTGGTAAATCGACTCATCGCTATAATCTCCCCCAGTATTTTTTATTCGTGCAGATGGTGCGCAGGCGCGGCAGACACAGCAGCGGAAGAATGATGAACAGGGCGATGATGCCCATGTCGGGCAACGAGTATATCGCCGGAGCACCGCGCAGGGCCTGATCGACCATGATGTCGGTGTAGAATGTGAACGGAAAGATGCAGCAGAACCATTGCATGGGTTTGCTCATAGCCATAATCGGGAACGTAAGGCCCGAAAACGTGAAGGCCAGTACCGAGTAACCGCCGCCGATCGAAAGCGACAGGCGCAAATTGCTCAACACGGTGACGATCATCGCACCGAGGGACTGGTAACTCAGGATGAAGAGCAGATTGCTGATGGTGATGACCGTCAGGCTGCCGTTCAGCGGTACGCCGACCACCTTGAAGATGACCAGGAGCATCAATTCCGACATCAGGAACATAATGACCGTAATCGGCAGGATTTTGCCCGCGTAGGCCGCGAAGACCGAGCCTCCGGCCGTGTCGTACCACTCCCTGGCCGTGCCGTTCTTGAGTTCGGTTCCGATGACGAAAATCGTCGCCATGATCGTGAAGATCAGAAGCATCATCGGCATAAAACTCGGCGAAAGGTAATAGCCGTAGTTGATATGCGGGTTGAATAGCACATGTTTGTCGAACCGTACGGGCATCAGTTGCGCCATAGCCTGTTTTTCGGTCAGCCCTTGTTTCATCAGCAGTTGCAGCTGGATACCGGCGGTAAAAGTGGTGACAGTCGTTTGCAAATCCTTTGCCAGCAGACCGTTTACCGTAATGTTCGTGCCGGTCAGGTAGCTTTCCAGATGGGTCTGGCTGTTGTTGAGAATGTTCTTTTCGAAGAAATCGGGAATCAGAACGATTCCCATGACCTTGCCCTGAAGCATCAGTCGTTCGGCCTCTTCCATTCCCTGTACGCCGTAAGCGACCCAAGCCGTAGGCGTCGCGTCGATCATCTGCGTCACTTTGCGGGAGAGGGTGCTGTTGTCCTGGTCCACGACGGCGATCGGAATGTCGCGTGCCACTCCCTTGTATAACAACACCGCGAAGAATGCGAACGCGACGATCGGCAGAATCACCATCAGCAGCCAATACATCGGCTGACGTGCGACCCGGTGGATCTCCCGCCGCAGGACGGCGAGCGTATTGCTGAAAAAGCCCGGCATACGCTACCCTTTCTGAATTATTTGGCGATGTCTTTCCAGTTCACCAGTACGCTCATACCCGGCCGGATGTATTCCACGTCTTGCGTGGGTTTGGCTTTGACGGCAAAGGTGCGGATGTCGAAGCCGCCCTGCGTGCGTGTTGCGGACCAGGTGGCGAAATCGGCCTGCACAGCGATATAGGTCACCTCGAACTCCACGCTGCGGTCCAAGGCCGGGATATAGCCTGTCATACGGGTTCCGATATGGATGTCGGGCATCAGATCCTCCTTGATGTTGAAGGTCACCCATACGTCGCTCATATCGAGAATCGCCACTACGGGATAACCCGTTCCGACCAGTTCGCCGGCTTCGGCGATGATCGTCGAAACCTCGCCCGTTACAGGGGCGTAAACCAAGGCATCCGAAAGATAGGACTCCACTTCCGAAACGGCGCCTTCGGCCTGCCGTACCTGGGCGGCTGCCGCCTCTTTCTCCTCCTTGCTGGCTCCGTCGAATACCAGTTCGCATGCGCTTTGGCCGCACGCTCGGTCGCCTGCATCGCCTGCAGGTTGGCGCGGGCTTCATCCAGCTTCTGGGCCGGAACGACGCCTTGTTCATAGAGGTTGTTCACGCGGTCGAAGGTTTTCTGGGCCAACAACAGTCCTGCCTGGGCTTTTTCCCAGAGATTCAGTGCGGCTTCCTTCTGTTGGATACGGGCGCCGGTGAGGGCTTTTTGGTCCATGGCCGATGCGGCGCTCTTCACGGCTTCGGCCTGTTGCAACTTGGCATTCAGTTCGGGGGTCGAGAGCGTGTAGAGCAGTTCGCCCTTGGTGACGTGCTGTCCCTCCTCTACTTTCATCTCCTCGATACGGCCGGGAACTTTCGACGAAGCTTTGTATGTAGTACATTCCACCGTTCCCTGGATGTACAGGGGCGTGGCCTTGCGTAAATACCAACTGATGAAGATGACGCCCAGCACGACAGCGGCGGCAATCAGAATGATCGTGACAATGGTACTTTTTTTCATGGGATTATCTATATTTACTCTTTGTCGAAATGAATGGGACGGGCGTCGGTACGGTGCAGGTAGCTGATGAACTCATCGCTGATGCCGGCGGCTTCGAGCAACTTGGCCAGTGCGACATCGTAATTGTAGGCGGTCTGCATACGCTCGGTGCGCACCTTGGCGAGATTCAGCTCGGCATCCACCAGATCGGAGGAGGAACTCATACCTTCCAGGAATGCCGCATTCTTGGCTTTGAGATACTCCTCCGCAAATGCGAGCGAAGCGTCGATCGACTTCATCTGGTTGGCATAGTTGTTCATTTGGTTGTAGAGTTTTTCGATCAGTACTGCAATGTCCTTGCCGGCTTTCATTTCCAGCACTTCCACTTGCTTGACCGTCTGTTTTGCCGCCGAATATTTGTATTCGCGGTTCAGGCCGTCGAAAATCTTGAGATTAACGCCGACACCTACTGCCCAGCGGGGCATTATTTTAGTTACCTGGTAGTTGTAGAACGAGGCTCCGCCCATCGCCGCGACCTGCGGCAGGAAATTGGCCCGTTGCAGCCGAACTCCTTCCTTGGCCAACTGGCGCTTGAGGGCTACCTGGCTGAGCAGCGGATTGAACTTGGCCGCCAGGTCTTTGTAATAGGCTACGTCTTCCAGGTTGCCGAGTACGAACATCGTCGTTACGGGCAGAACCTCTGCCTGCTGTCCGAGCGTATTATTCAGTGCACTGGCGATGGTTTCGACCTGCAACCGGGCGTTTTGAAGCTCCCGCTCCGCCTCGGCCATCTTGAATTCGACGTAAAGACGTTCGCTGTGGGGGATCATACCGTTCTGTTCGAGGGCGATCGCATCCTTCAGATGTTGGCCTACTCCATCCACTACCTGCTGGCGTACTTCGACGACCTGTCGGGCCAGCGCCAGACCGTAGTATCGCTCCACGAGCTCCGAAACCAGCGCGTTGCGGTTTTGGTTTCCCTGCTCGACTGCAGTCTTTTCGTTGATTTTCGCGGCACGGTTGGCCGTGTTGATCTTGCCGCCCATATAGATCGGCAGGGTTACCTGCCCTCCGACGAATCCGAGACTGCGGTCCTGCAATGTCAGGAACCAATCCGCTCCCATGACCGGGGTGAGAAGTTGCTGAATCTGGGGGATCAATTCGGTCGGGATCAGCCCGCTGCCGAGAATGTCGTGGGTGATGTTTCCGACAGGCCCTTTCAAATCGTTGAAGTCGAATCCGATGTCCTTGCCCAAATAGGTGTAGGCTCCGCCTACGCTGATTTGCGGCATACGCAAGCCGATCGCTGCCCGCCGTTCCTGCTGGGCGGCTTTTTCTTCGTAACGCGAGGCTTCGATGACCGGACTTCCGGAGAGGGTGATCTCCAGGGCTTCATCCAGGGAAAGTACCCGGGGCGTTTGCTCCTGAGCCGCCAGAGGTGCGGCAGCTAACAGAGCGAAAAATGAAACGATTACACGGTTCATAAAATGGTCTTCTAAATTTTTATGCGAAGATAGTGCGAATATTCGTACGTATAATTTGTTGTGGCTGTTTAGGCCAATATTCGGCGTAAAACAGAACAAAAAATAACCATGCTCCTCAATGTCCGATATGTGCGTTTATCGCTCGGACCTGACCGGACAGCGTCTCATCGACGCTGACTTCGATCCCGTGGCGACGGAGGTTCAGGGCGCCCTGGCAACAAACGAAACAGTCCGGCTCATATAGAGCAAAAACTACCCGGCGAAATTCGTGCCGAATTATCAATTCCGAGCAACTTTCCGGTTCACTTTTTCGTTCGGAGCACGGTTCCATCGAAGAATAGATGGTCGCCCCCCGCAATTCGACACCCGCTGCAAGCGCTTTCAGAATCGCTTCCTGTTCAGCGTGGTGGGTCGGAGAAGTTTCGTGAGTGTAACCCGTAAATATCTTTCGGTTAGTCGTTACAATCACTGCACCTACACAATAGGAAGAGGTCGAGGGCGTACATTTGCGGCTTTCGTCGATCGCCATTTGCAGGTAGCGGCGGTCTTCGGCGGTCCGGTCGGGCTTGATCGCATAGGTCGTGACCCGCATTCCTCCCAACGATTCGGTCGAATGCGGCGTTTGCAGATAACCGGAACCGACCTCCAAACGGGGTGCCCGGGGATCCCCCACTTTTACGGCCGGATTGACAGCCAGCCGGAAGGTATCGACCAGATTTTCGGCAAAGAACATCCGGAGCGTCGCAGCTCCTCCTTCGACCAGCAGGGAGCGAAGTCCCCGTTTTTCAAGTTCGGTAACGATCAGAGCAGCCGCGATCTCTGC